>MTKZ01013890.1_pt1 | contig 32388 bp, 32 predicted proteins | sample 1042781 | NCBI WGS metagenome assembly MTKZ01 (sample SAMN06212207, study PRJNA360539) | anaerobic digester metagenome | biome: Wastewater treatment plant; material: sludge; isolation source: anaerobic digester fed with sludge from wastewater treatment plant | place: Denmark: WWTP Viborg ...
CACCGAGCCAATCGCGCTGCAACTCCGATTCCTCCAGACCCTGACCGAAATTGCGACCGAGAAGAACTCGACGATCCTCTTCCCGGTCCCGGTCGATCTCATCAGCGCGTTCATGAACCTCAGTCAGAGTGGCACGCTGGCCAATCTCGCGCGGGTTGTCGAGCATCAGGCCGAGTCGGAATCGTGAGTATGACAACCGATCCGGTCGCGGACTGGCAGGCACGGCTTCGACCGGTTGTCGTTGACGGCATTCGCACCTTCGTGCTGGATGAGGGGCTTGGCGAGCCGATCGTTTTCCTGCATGGCATTCCGACGTCGAGCTTTCTCTGGCGAGACGTGGCGCGTGTTGTCTCCCGCGAGCGCCGCGTCATTGCCCCGGATCTGATCGGCTTCGGGTTCGCTGACCGGCCGGCCACCGTCGATCTGTCGCCGGCCGGTCAGGCAACGGCGATGCTGCGCGTGCTCGACGAACTGAGCATCAGACGCACGGCGCTGGTTGGTCATGACTACGGCGCGCTTGTCGCCTGCGAGATGCTCGCCCGAGCGCCTGACCGGGTCAGCGACATGATCGTGACGAACACGAGCGTCTGGATCGACGACTGGCACAGCTCACCACTCTCGCCGCTCGCCCTCATCAACCTGCCGATCGCCGGCCGGCTGGCAACTGCGGCCGCGCGGCCATTCATGCTACGTGAGGCGTTCGGCCGCTACGTCGATGACAAGGAGCGACTGACCGACGATGTCATCGCGGTCTACTGGCGCCCGTTTACCGACGGCCTCTGGAGTGTCCTGCGCCGCATGAGCCACATCGACGGATTGACGTCAGCGGACTTTCACCGTTGGCGAGAGGCGCTCTACAACTTCGAGGGGCCGGGGCTTGTCGCATGGGGTGGCAACGATCGCGCGTTTCCATCCAGCCGAGCAGTCGAGATCGGCAAGCTTCTCCACGATAGTCGGACCGATATCTTCGAGCACGCCAATCACTTCATCCAGGAGGATCGGCCGGAGGCGCTCGGTCGGCTCATCCTCGCATTTCTGCGCGGTGCGCTGATGCGTTGACCTCAGCGCTGGCGGTCGGCATCGATAGCGTCCCCCCGGCGGCCGACGAATGCGTCGCCGATGCGCTTCGCCTCGCCGTAGACCAGTCGCAGCGGCGCATCCGCCTGGCGAGCGATCGCGAGACAATCGGCATACTCCGGCGCAACCTCGACGACGCGACCACGCCAGATCTTCAGCTTCAGCCGAACGTCGCCCCAACGAGTGGCGACCGTCACCCACGAGCGATCTGTCTTCGTCCGCTCGACCCGTGTTGCCCGGACGCCGAATGTCGAGCTGTTTTCGAACAGCGTCTCTTCGATCTCGCGGCGTCGGTCTGCGCCGGTGATGACGCTCAGCTTCGTGGCCGGCCGCCCGCGCTTCATCACGATCGGTGTCAGGAACACGTCCAGCGCGCCAGCACCGAAGAGCCGCTCGATCAGCAGCTCATAGAACTCCGGGTTCATGTCGTCGATATTGACCTCGAGCAGCAGCTCGCTGTCAGCCGCTGGCTCTTCTGTGGCTGAGTCGGCATCAGGCAGATCGCCAAGCCAGAATCGCAGGGCATTTGGCCAGGGGAGCTGGCGTTGGCCGAAGCCGGAGCCAACGGCGGTCGTGCGAAACAGCGGTCGCTCGAATTCGGCCAACGTCGTCAGGATCGCGGCGCCGGTCGGGGTCAGCAGCTCGGCCTGAACGTCGGCGTCGATCGACGGCGCGCCAGCTCGCGCCAGCAACTCCGCCGTGGCCGGCGCAGGAATTGGAATCGTGCCGTGTTGGGATTGTGCGAAGCCGCGGCCCAGCGCCGGAGGTCCTGAGAAGACGCGCTCAACTCCCAGGAGGTACAACCCCGCCGCCGCGCCGACGATGTCGATGATCGCATCGACTCCACCGACCTCATGGAAATGAACCCGTTCGACGTCGGCGCCGTGAACGCGAGCCTCGGCCTCTGCCAGAGCGCGGAAGATCGCCAGTGCGCCGTCGCGCACCGGCTCGGGGAGCGTCGCGCGTTCGAGCAGGTCACGGATCACGGCCCAATCCCGGGCAGGGGCGTCATCGTCGACCGCAACAATGGCGCGAGTGCCGGTGATCCCGTGCTGGCCGGCCGCCTCGGCCGATAGCCTCCAGCCGGGCAGGTGAAGCCCCTCCAGCACATCTCGCAGAGCGTCAACCGACAAGCCAGCATCGATAAGCGCGCCGAGCACCATATCCCCACTGGCGCCAGAGTACGGGTCAAACCAGGCGATCCGCACGAACACCCCCCTTGCATTTGGCCCGACCGTCCATCTCGCGGGCCACAACGAGAGCATACGCGCTCCGGGTGGTCAGTCGTCGAGAGAGCCTGAGGCTGAATCGGCCCCCGCACGCAGCGTCGCGGCGTGCTCCACGTGGAGTTGGCCGCAGGCGGCCGCGATCTCCACACCACGCGAATATCTCACGGTGGCGGGGATTCCAGCATCGCGCAGGATGGCCGCGAAGCGTTCGATAACGTCCTTGCCAGGTCGCTCGTAGGGATAGGCCGGGGTCGGGTTGTAGGGAATCAGGTTGACGTGGCAAAGCAGCCCGCGCAGTCGACGAGCAAGCTGTCGAGCGTCGTCGTCTCTTGTGTTCACGCCATTGAGCATTGCGTACTCGAACGAGACCCGCCGGCCAGTTATCTTGATGTAGCGCCGGATTGCGCCGATGAGCTCCGCGAGCGGCCATCGCTGGTTGAGTGGCACCAGCTCGGAGCGTAGCTCGTCGTCCCCCGCATGAATCGAGACCGCCAGGTTGACCTGCCAGGGCTCGGTCGCCAGCTTGTCGATGAACGGCACGACACCGGATGTCGAGATCGTGATTCGACGCGCGCCGAAGCCCATCCCCATCGGGTCGTGGAGGATAGCGACCATCTTCATGACGTTGTCGTAATTGTGGAACGGCTCGCCCATCCCCATCATCACCAGGTTGGTCAATGGGCGGCCCTTGTCCCGCGCCCTGCGGGCCATATCCACCACCTGAGCGACCATCTCCCCTGCGCTGAGGTTTCGTTGCAGCCCCATCAGGCCGGTCGCGCAAAATGAGCAACCGACGGCACAGCCAACCTGACAGGAAACGCAGACAGTCGCCCGATCCGAGTAGAACATCAGCACTGTCTCGAGTGTCTGACCATCGGCCGTCTGGTAGAGCACCTTCAGCGTCTCGCCGTCGTCGGTCGAGATCTCGTGAATCGGCGTCAGCGCCGCGAACGGCACGTCCTCGGCCAGCGCGTCACGCAACCGCTTCGGGAGCACCTGAATCTCGTCATAGCCAGTCGCGAGCTGCTGATAGACCCCGCGGTAGAGCTGGCGGGCCCGATAGGTCGCCTCGCCCCGATCGTGACACCAGCCCTCAAGCTCGTCGAGCCGTAATTCGTAGATATTGCGTGGCACGAACCGCCCTCGTCTGGCGACCGGGTGCAGGACGAGCTGTGGTTCGGGTGTGGCGATCTCATTCGTATCCATCGAACAAGTATAGCAATCTCTCGGGCGGTTTATGTCTAGCCCCGCGAGCGTTACCTGTCACGCGTCTGCGGTACGATGCAGCCGGTCGGAGCAACTGCTGCCAGGCGAGGGGGAACACGAATGAAGATCAACTGGGAACCGGTCGAGGAGCTCGTAACGACGATCGAGCAGGCGTCGGGGGGAACTGTCGGAATCGCGGTTGCAGGGCCGGATGGCAACCGCTGGAGTCACAATGGTCAACGACAGTTCAAGGCAGCCAGCACGGTCAAGATCCCGCTCATGATTGAGATCTATCGCCAGATCGACCGTGGTGAGCGGTCACTGGACGAACGGCATGTTCTGTCGGCTATCGAGAAAGCGGCCGGTAGCGGGGTTCTGCTGCATCTCCACGACGGAATTGAGCTAACCCTCGACGATCTGATCTACCTGATGATCTCGATATCCGACAACACAGCAACGAACATGTTGATCGACCTTGCCGGAATGGATGCGGTAAACGCGACGATGCTTGAGCTGGGGATGTCGATGTCCACACTGGCGCGAAAGATGAAGGGCCGGCCGGCAATCGAGGGAGAGCAGGAGAACCTGGCAACTCCCGACGACTACGTCGCGATCGTTGACGCGATCTTCGGGGATCGCGCCACGTCGACAGCGGCCCGCGAGGCAATGGTGACAATGCTGTCCCGGCAGCAGAATGCGCGGCGAATCGCCCGCTATCTGCCAGAACGTGCCGATCTGCGCTGGGGATCGAAGACCGGCAGTATCGCTGGCGTCACCAACGACGTCGGGTTTGTCGAGACACCAGTCGGGCGGATGATCCTCGCCGTCTTCTGCGAGGGATTCCCCGACCAGCACGACGGGGAATACGCCATCGGCGAGCTCAGCCGCGCCGCTCTGCACGCGGCCGGCCTCTGGCCAGCAGACTGATCCCGACCATTATGGCGGGCAGTTTCCAGCCTCGAACGCGCTCAGTGATCGCGTCGTCAGGGTCCATCGCCATGTGCCATCGACCTTGACGACATCGTAGAACCCTTCGCGAGTATCCTCGCCCTGAAGCATCCGGATCTTGACCTCGGTGGCATCTACCTTCCCGACCCAGGGGAGATCTTTGTTCACCTTCCTGGTCTCCAGGATTTCGAGATTGTCGACCTTCGGATCCTTCGTCTTCTCGGAATCGACGCCACAGCGGATGAAGAGATCCTTCGGAACTACTCGCTGCTGAGCGGGGTGGAGCGCATCCCATGCTCCCGCGTAGTTGCTCGTGCTCAGATTTGTAACCAGGTCCTTGACCGATTGATCCGCGCCGCTATTCCCCCCGCCGCAACCGGATAGCGCAATCGCGACGATCGCGAACAGCAGTATTCGTTTCGTAACTCTTCCCACGTTGGATCCCCCCGAGAGCGATATCGTCTAGTGCCAAGTTGCGGTCGCGCGGCGCGCGGACCCGCCAACCGGCGATTGTTCCACACTCGAGGTCTGCCGCGCGGTGCAAACCCCCGGATGTTGTGATACGTTACACGGCGATGCGCCAGTGGGTGGGCGCGTCCGTGGGTTGGGTGGTCGGATCCAAGGAAAGAAGAACATGCTCGAGATCCAGGAGAAGGTCGAAGGTACTCCTCGTCCTCGCCGAGCGCGATCGCTGTCAGTGATGGCCATCGCAGCCGCGCTGCTGGTGCTCGTGTCCCTCCAGGCTGCCTGCTCTGGGACCGATGACAGCGGAACCAATCAGCAGACGCTCGCGACGATGGAGGCGCGAAATATTAAAGCATCCCCTGTGGCGGGCGGCTCGCCCGTGGGATCACCTGGCGCCGAGAGCGGCAGCCCTGTCGCGCTGCCAGCGGGAAATGCGGATGACGGGAAGGCGCTCGCGACCAGCCTTGGTTGTGTGGCTTGCCACTCGATCGACGGATCGAAATTGACCGGCCCGACCTGGAAGGGTCTCTACGGTAAGCAGGTGAAGTTGGCTGATGGATCCAGCGTGACCGCCGACGAAGCCTATATCCAGACCGCGATTGAGAAGCCCAACAGCCACCTGGTCGAGGGATACCCGCCGGTGATGCCGGACTTCTCCAGCCAACTGACTCCCCAGAAGGTCGCCGACCTGATTGCCTACATTCAGACACTGAAGTAGCCCCGCGGCAACGCACGCAGATCGATCAGTCGGGGCGCGCGATGAGCGTGCTCCGACTAGGCAGTCGGCTCGAAGTTGACCGGATATCCCGCGAAGTAGCACTCGGCGTGGATCTGCTCATTGCCTGGTCCACGAAACACGCAACTCGCGCACTGACTGCTATAGAAGTGGGCGAACAACCGTTCATCCATCAACGACAACGGCCGATCGACAGCTAGCCGCTTGTATTCAGCAACGACGAGATCGCGCAAGCCCGCTGCCAGCACGTCCGGGTAAACGAGTGAATGCTCGGTTCCGTTGGCACAGTCACGGTATGTGACTACTCGCGCTCCGTCCACAACCCGATCGGCTGCAACCTCAAGCACGCCCCAATCAACGCCGGCCGATGCCGACAGGTACTGCAGCAACCGCGCCTTATCGACTGAGCTGGTCGCCAACTGGTCCAGCAGTGGCATCACCCTGCGGACGACTTCGCGGGTCGACTGATAGGTCATCGCGCTACCGTCGTGCCTTTCCGAAGACCGCGCGGAGACAATCTGCGGCGGATTATCACAACCCACGCCCGTGAGGTTGCAACGAGAACCCTGAGTGAACGATACTCCGCGACAGGTGAACATGAAACTGGAGTCCGTATCATTTCCAGAGCCAGTCCTTGGGCTGGCCGAGCAACTTGGAAATCAGCTTCGCCAGCGTGGCTGGACCTGCGCGACTGCCGAATCGTGCACCGGCGGAGGGATCGCGTACGCGATCACTCAGATCGCTGGGTCGTCCGACTATCTGACGGGCGGCTTCGTCACGTATTCAAACGAAGCAAAGGTGCGGGTACTCGGTGTCAGGCACAGCACGCTCGACCGCGTTGGCGCGGTGAGCGGGGAGTGCGCTGCCGAGATGGCAGCTGGCGCCCGACGAGCACTGGATGTCGATGTTGCCATTTCCAGCACGGGTATTGCTGGTCCGAGCGGAGCCACTGCTCGGAAGCCAGTCGGCCTTGTTTACATCGCCGTCGCGCTGCCTGAACGCGTGGAGACCAGGAAGCTAGCGCTTTCAGGCCACCGGGCGACAATCATGCAGTCAGCGATCCATGAGGCGCTCGCACTGGCGGTGTATTTGACGAGAGATCGATCGCCAATGAATACGGAACAGGAATCCGAGTGACCTCAACGATTGCAGGCCCGCGGACCGAGGTAACTGACTTCTTTCGGAGGACGACGCTGTCGAACGGTGTTCGAATCGTGACGAGCCGGATGAACCATGTCCATTCGGCCACGGTCATCTTCAACTACAACGTAGGGTCTCGCTGGGAAATCGAGTCTCACGCGGGGATTTCCCACGTGCTCGAGCACATGCTGTTCAAGGGCACCGAAAAACGCCCCGACCCGGCAACGATCTCCGAGGAAATCGAGGGCGTCGGCGGCATCCTCAATGCCGCGACGGGACGCGAAAGCACGAATTACTGGGCGAAGGTTCCGGCCGGCAAGCTTGACCTCGCATTCGATGTCCTGGCCGACATACTCCGCCATTCAACCTTCCCCGCCGACGAGCTCGAAAAAGAGCGGCTCGTCATCTTCGAGGAGATCCGAGGGATCGTCGACACTCCGGACGATCTTGTCCACGACATCATCGACGAGGTGGTCTGGGACAATCAGCCGGTCGGCCGCACGATCATCGGCACCGAGGAAACTGTCGGCTCGATCGGCACGAGCGACCTGCACAACTTCCTCGACCGTTACTACAGCCCGGATCGCCTGGTCATCGCGGTTGCGGGGAAGGTCGACCACGAGCGCGTCGTCGAGCTTGCCGATCGCTACTTCGGCACCATGGCCCCAGCCACACCAACCATTATCATTCCGTCCGTCTTTCAGCACACTGCACCCCACGTTCGGCTCGTCAACCGGCCAACCGAACAGGCACACCTGTGCATCGGCCATCCAGCGCTCCCCTACACCGACGACAGGCGCTATACCCAGGGAATGATCGACGCGATCCTCTCCAGTGGCATGAGCTCCCGACTGTTCCAGGAAATTCGTGAGCGACGCGGGCTGGTCTATTCCGTCTACGGCTACTTCCGACAATACGCCGATGTTGGTCAGGGAGTCGTCTACGCCGGCACCGATGTGCAGCGAATTGACGAGACGATTCAGGCTGTCATGGCCGAGCTCGACAAGCTCAGGACGACCGTGGTCGGGGAAGAGGAGCTTCAGCGAACCAAGGACCTTCGCAAGGGTCGTATCCTGATGGGGATGGAGGACTCTCGCTCCGTCGCCGGCTGGATTGGATCGCAGGAGCTGACATTCGGAGAAATCCTCACGCCGGAGGAGGTCATGGATCGGATCGACGCCGTCGATGCCGAATCGATGCTGATGCTTGCCCAAGAGTACATCCGCGAGGACTGGATGTCGCTTGCAGTCGTCGGGCCATACGATGACGAACAGCGCTTCCGGGATCAGCTGACGTTCTGACACGAAACGAACCAGCCATATGGGTGCCACTTCGGAACAAGCCCAGGTATTGATTGTTGAGGATGACCGGGCTATCGCCTCGGCCGTCCGGCGCGGGCTTGCGTTTGAAGGCTATCGGGTCAGTGTCGCGGAATCGGGCGGTCAGGCTCTCGACCTCGCCCGCGACAACATGCCAGACCTCGTCGTGCTGGACATCATGATCCCGGGCATCGACGGGCTGGAGGTTTGCCGGCGATTGCGCGCGGCGGGCGAGGACGTGCCGATTCTGATGCTGACCGCCCGGGACGAAGTTGCTGACCGCGTGGCCGGCCTCGATGCTGGCGCCGACGACTATCTGGTCAAGCCCTTCGCGTTCGAGGAGCTCGTCGCACGCATCCGCGCACTCCTCCGACGTCGCGATCGGCGCGAGGAGGAATCCCTCGCCCTGAACGGCGAGATCCTGCGCTACGACGATCTGTCGTTGGACACAACCACGCGCTTCGGCCACCGTGGCGCAAGACGCATCGACCTGACAACTCGAGAGTTTGATCTGCTGATGCTGTTCTTGCGCCATCCCAACCAGGTGCTGCCACGTGACGTGATCATGGAGCGCGTCTGGGGGTACGACTTCCCTGGCGAGTCAAATGTCCTCGAGGTTTATGTCAAGAATCTCCGACGGCTGCTCGAGGCAGATGGCGAGAGTCGCCTGCTGCAGACCGTCCGTGGCGCGGGGTACGTCCTGCGTCGGGACTAGCAAACGGGATCACCACATGCCGATTCGTGTTCGCATCGTACTCGCGACCGCAGCGCTCATGGCGATCTCGTTGCTCATTCTGGGCGGCGGCATTTATGTGATGATGTCTCGCCACCTCCACAGCAGCCTGGACTCCCGGCTACAGAACGTGTTCCGCAACTACCAGAGTAACTACCAGGAGAAGCCAGACGCCTGGTTCGTGCCTGGCACCGGTGTGCTGGTGATCCCACCGAACCTGAACCCGAATCCCTTCGCCTCATCTGGCCTGTACATACAGATCCTCGACCAGAATGGAATCGTCCAGAGGCGCTCCGATAACCTCGAAAACGACGTAATTCAGATCAGCAATGAGGCATTCGCACAGAGCGCGCAGGGAGACACCGTCTTCTATACGACGACCGTCGCGAACGGGCCAGTCCGCGTGCTATCGGGGCCCCTTTACAGCCCCCAACGAGCCGAGACCTGGTTTATCCAGATCGCGGAGCCGCTCACCCCCGTCCAGCGCACGCTCAGCGCGCTGAAGCAGACGTTGCTGATCGGGTCGACGATGGCGACGATCCTCCTGGCAGCGGGCGCGTGGGTGATCAGCGAGGGAGCGCTCAGCCCGCTGGCTCGCATGAGCCACACCGCGCGCTCGATTGGCAGCACCCGGGATCTCTCTCAACGCATCGATCTGCCCCGCACACACGATGAGCTTCAGGACCTGGCCGAGACGTTCAACGATATGCTCGCGCGGCTGGAAGAGACATTCAACGCTCAGCGCCGATTCGTCGCCGACGCGTCTCACGAGTTGCGCACCCCGCTGACGGCGCTTCGCGCCAACAGCGAGATCATGCTCCGGCAAGTGGACAGTGGCATTGTCGATTCAGCCGACCTCCGCGAGGGCCTCACCGACGTCCGCGACGAAGTGGACCGAATGACGCGCCTGGTCCAGAATCTCCTGACCCTCGCCCGCGCCGACGTCGGCTGGCGACCGGAGATGGAGTCGGTAGACCTGGTCGAAATCGTTCGCGACGCGGGCCGGTTCGCGACGCCTCTGGCCCACGGCCGACCATTCTCGATCTCACTACCCGCCCCGGACGTCGATGGCGCGGCCCCACAGATAATCGTCGAGGGGAACGCCGACCAGCTCCGCCAACTGATTCTGATCCTGCTGGATAACGCCTTCACGTACGCCTCCCACGAGGGAGATGTGACCCTGACGCTGGATCGGGACGGTCAGGATGCCATTATCGCGGTCGCCGATTCCGGGCCAGGTATTCGACCGGAGCATCTGCACCGAGTCTTCGAGCGGTTCTATCGCGCCGACGACGCGCGATCACGCGCCCACGGCGGAGCAGGCCTCGGGCTTTCGATCGCCCGGTGGATCGCAGCGATCCACCGCGGGGAAATCGATGTCGACAGTGAGCTAGGAGGCGGCACGACATTCCGGGTCCGGGTGCCGATCACTGCGAAGCGTATCGAGACAGCGATGACAACAGGGAAGATCCCAGCGTCGATCTGAGGCTGACCTATGCGTCCATCTCCTCCAGGTATCGTTCGATGGCGTCGCATGCGTCGGAGACGAGACGCGCAGCGACGGCGCTTGTCGCGAGCGCGAGGGGGTAGAACTCCAGCCGACTAGCCTCGAGATAGCGCCGAGCCTTGGCGGGATCACCCGAGTGGATGACTTCCCGCAGGTTATGAATCCGGTCAGCAAGCTTCAACAGTCGGACATCGGAGGATGACAGCCGTAACGCGTCGAGATAGGCCCGATCTCGCTCCGGTTTGCGCTCGTCTGGCGCTGGCGGCTTAGTGACGCTCACGACGAGATTGAATGCGCGCGGTCCGATGAGATCAGCCAACGCTATCGGATCGATTCCTGCGCAATCTTCGAGCACGTCGTGCATCAACGCCGCCACGATCATGTCGGGATCACGGTTTCCCAGCTCGCCCCAGAGGATCGCAGCGACTGCAACCGGGTGGTAGATGAACGGCGTTCCCTCATCGCGCAGTTGCGTGCCATGCGCCGCCGCGGCGAACTGGAACGCGTATTCGATCCGGCCGGCCTCACCTGCCGGCTGCGTTGCAATGATCATCGCCAGCGATGTCGGGATCGGCGCACGGTGATACACGGCAAGTCCCTCTCGATCTGTAGTCGTTCTCAAGCATGGACGAGTTGCGTGCATCGCGACAAGTGGTGAACGTATGCTATACGCCTGTCGGGCACTCACGTGAAGGCCTGACGACTGGACGTTTGGAGGCGCGGTTGACGGCACACGACGCTCCCTGTGCGAGTCGCTGGCCCACCAGACACGGACTGCCACGCGGCGCAGCGGTAATCCTCCTTGCGCTGGTGCTGTCAGCGTGCGTCAACGTCGATTTCGGATCAACCTTCGTCGTCGACGGCTCCGCCGGCCACCGTCTGGTAATCACCTTCCAGCGCGACTTGTTGGAGCCAGCCGAAGTCACCCGCCTCACGAACGAAATCGCCAGGGTCGACGAACGAATGACCAGTGATGGTTACGAAGTCCAGCGAATCGACAGCGCGACTCAGCTGGGTCTCCGTGCGGCACGGTCGTCGTCCGACGCAGGCAATGCGGCGGCCGAGCTCAACAGTCTCATCAACTCGATGCTGAATCGATCCGATAGCAGCCCGATTGCCCCGTTTCAGGGCACGTTCACACGGTCGAACCCGGCTGTTGGTGGCAACAAGTATCACCTCGAGCTGACCTTCGATGGGCAGACCCTTCGGGCGGCGATCGAGTCAATTCTTCCCGCTTCACGACAGCCGCAGTCACCCAGTGCGCTGCCCGACGCCGTCACAATCACCTACACCGCGACGATGCCGGGACGCATTCGGGACTCGACCGGACAAAAGATCGGGGATGACAGCGCGAGGTGGACACTCTCACTCGATGAACCGACGTCAATCACGGCCGACTCCACCGTCGGCAAGGACACTCCGTGGGCACTCGCCGCGCTGGCGATCCTGTTTGCGGTTGGGGTCATCGTGGTGTCCTCGGTCATGATTACGACCATCCTGGTGATCCGTCGCCAGTCGATCGAGCGGCGGCTTCCGATGGCGCTGCGTATCTCGCGTGAGCGGGCTGCCGAGTTGGGGATCACGGTTGTCGCGCCGCCAAGCCAATGGAGCGAGATACGCGCGGCGATCGGGCGCTCGGTCCAGATCGCTCTCGGCGTCCGCCGGCCAATGCCGCCCATTCTGCCAACGATCGACCACAGCTCCACGCCTCAGGAGGAATACGATGGCACTGACTCCGAAGGAAACTGACCGTCTGCTCGTGTTTGTCGCCGCGGAGCTGGCGCGTCGGCATCTCGCACGTGGACTGCTGCTGAACTATCCTGAGGCGGTCGCGCTCATCACCGATGAGATCTTCGACGCGGCGCGAGGCGGCGCGAGCTTCGACGAGGTCATCCGCCATGCCAGCACAGTGTTGCACAGGGACGACGTGATGGAGGGAGTGCCGGAAATGCTGTCTGTCGTTCAGGTCGATGCAATGTTCCCCGACGGCACGCGCCTTGTGACCGTTCGCAATCCGATCGGGGAGAACGCCGGATGATCCCTGGACAGATTATCCGGCGCGACGAGCCAGTAGAGCTCAACGCGGGCTTGCCGGTGACGACAGTTGCGATTACCAACACCGGGCTCGTCCCGGTTCATATCACCGCGCATTATCACGTCTTCGAAGCGAACCCCCACCTGGCCTTCGACCGATTGGCTACCTGGGGAATGCGTCTCGACGTGCCGTCGGACGGGGCGGTCCGGATAGAGCCACGGTCCACCGTCACCGTCACACTCGTGCCGATTGGCGGCGCTCGTGTGGTGCACGGATTCAACGATGCCGTGAACGGGCCGCTCGATGAGACCGACCCACACGAGGCGCTGGCGAAGCTCATCGAACGCGGATTCCGGCACGTTCCGGCAGGCTAGAGCGGGCTACTCCAGCCGGTGCTCAACGTACGGGTGTTGATTCGGCGGGCCAACCGCGACGCGCATCCGTCCTTCGGACGGCTCGGCGATCACCGATGCAAAGGTGATTATGTCGCTTCCCGGCGCGTCTCCCGGCATCCTGCACAGCGCGTCCGGGTAGCAGGCGCGGTCGCGGAGGACCTCCTCCATCATCCCGGCATCGAGGTGGCCACGTCGTTCGGCAAGCAGCGACGACATCCGATCCTGTCGGGCGCGTGAGTTGGCGACAGATTTCTCCGGCGAGCGCTCCTCGGCAAGGAGCGACGGGGAGACATAGTGGTTGGCGTGAGTGAGGATCCCGTCCGTCGGATCAAGCCGCGCGTCGGAGGTCGGTGTCGTCTCCAGGTCGGCGGCGATGCCATGCGCGTCGAGCATGATCAGGTTGCGCGACGACGCCCGGCGAACACCGCGCACTGCCGTGATCGCGTCATCGACGGTGTCGCGCGTCAGGGCCAATCGTGAGAACAGGTAGCGCGGGAAGCCAAGCCGCCAACCATCGCAGGTGACGAAGTTGGCAAAGACGCCGAGGCCGCGATCGTTGATGCCGATGTACGACACCTGCCCGGCTGGCATCAGCATCAGGAGGCGCGGCGCGTTGTCAGGGACGATCTCCGCAACGATGGCGATCTCGCCGTAGAAGGCCGGCAGGTCGGCGTTCTGGCCGACGAGGCCGATGCCATTTGCCGTCGCTTCCGGCTGGGCAGCAAAGGTCGTGCATTCGGCGGCATCGTCCGGGGCGACCGGCGTTGCGACTTCGGCGCGTAGCTGGAGCAGGCATGCCTCGCCAAGCGAGATACGGGCGCCACGGGCAACACCCTGGATTTCGTCGTCGAAGAACGCGGCGTAGCGCTGGATCCACGGTCGATAGGCAAGCGCCTTCTCCAGCGCATCCTCGCGGCTCATCGCAGATCGCTCGGACAGCCGGCCAAGCGCCTTGTCGAGATGGCTGGCGATCAGGTCGCGACACGCCTCGCCGAATTGTTCGCCGATCTCAAGGTGGCTGCCGGCGAAGCGGTGCTTCGGAAATACCCGACCCGATTGTGCTCGACTGGTGGTTCCATCGATCGCATCCATCGCGACGCCTTCCTGTCTCCCTGGCCAATAGTCCAGTCAGAGTATCATGCACTCCTGTCTCGATCGTGCCATGCGAGAGGAGCGTCGCGATGCCAATCCGGATGGAGCGAGCTGAGTACAACCGTCGATACGGCGCAACAGCCGACGATCGGATCCGACTGGCCGATACGAATCTCTTCGCCCGCGTCGAGCGCGACGACACGCTGCCAGGGTTCGAGCCACTAGCTGGCTTCGGCCGGCCGATGCGCGATGGGATGCTCTTTGGCCGCTCCGGCTGGAACGGCCGGACAAGCGCCAGCCAGCTCGACCTGGTCATCACGAACGCGATCATCATGGATCCGGTGCTTGGAATCTTCCGCAGCAACATCGGCATCAAGGACGGCCGGATCGCCGGGATCGGGCGAGCGGGCAACCCGGATGTCACCGACGACATCGAGCTGTTGATCGGCAGCGCGACCGGACTGATTGCGGCCGACGGCGCGATCGTCACTCCCGGCGGGGTGGATACCCACGTCCACTTGTCGTCCTCCAGCATCATCGGCGCGGCCGCATACAGCGGGATCACAACGCTCGTCGGCCAGGGCAGCGGCGGGGTCTGGGACCTGGGAGTCAACCCGCTGAGCAACATGCTGCACGTCTTTGAGGCATTCGAGGCAGTGCCGATGAATCTTGCGGTGCTCGCTCGCGGCTCGAGCGATCGAGCGGAGCTGAAGACGGCGTTCGAGGTCGGCGCGTCCGGGCTGAAGATCCACCAGGACGTCGGCGCCTTTCCCTCCGTCATCGACGCCTGTCTCTCGATTGCCGACCTGGCCGGCGGTCAGGTCGCGATTCACACCGATGGCCTGAATGAAGCGGGAGCGCTTGCCGAGACGATCGCGGCGATCGCAGGGCGTTCGATCCACGCGTATCACGTCGAGGGTTCCGGCGGTGGACACGCGCCGAACCTGATCGAGATCTGCTCCGACCCCCGGATCATCGGATCGTCCACCAATCCGACGCTGCCGTGGTCGGTCAACTCGGTCGCCGAGCAGTTGGAGATGATCATTACCGTCCACCGACTCGACAGAAACAATCCGGAGGATATGGCTGCTGCGCGCGACCGCGTCCGCGCATCGACGATTGCTGCCGAAGATATCCTGCATGACCTTGGCGCGATCGCTATTGTCTCCTCTGATTCACAGGGGATGGGCAGAATCGGCGAGGTTATCTCCCGCACGTGGCAGTTGGCGCATCACATGAAAACCGTGCGTGGCGGCGGGTTCGACCCAGCAACAAACGAGGGGGACGACAACCCGCGCATTCTCCAGTACCTGGCCAAGTACACAATCAACGCCGCGATTGCCCACGGACTGGATCACGAGGTCGGAAGCCTCGAACCTGGGAAGCTGGCCGATCTGGTCATCTGGCAACCGGCTTTCTTTGGCGCCAAGCCCACTGCCGTCGTCAAGGGGGGGTTCGTCAGCGCCGCTCAGGTCGGCGACGGTCAGGGATCGACGCGAGGCAGCCAACCGCTCATCTACCGGCCGATGTGGGGCGGCATGGGGCTCGCGCCCGCCCAGCTCGCAGTAAATTTCGTCTCGCGATACGCCGCCAGCGGCATTCCTCGTGGAGGGCACCTGCGTCGTCGCCCGGTCGCCGTTCGCAATGTTCGCACGACGTTCAAGAGCGATATGCTGCACAACGCTGCCAGCCCACGAATCGAGGTCGATCCGACGACTCACGAGGTGCTGATCAACGGCGAAGCGGTCAACAATCCGCCGGCCGAAAGCCTGCCGCTCGGCCAACGCTACTTCCTCGCCTGAGTGCCGAAGACATCATCGAACAGGAACGCCAGATGACCGGATCGAACGAGCGACTCGAAACAAGCGCATGGATCAACCCACGACAGATAGCTGCGGCAGCGAATGTCAATGGCGCGGTCTGGTCGCTCACGTCCAGCGACCTCAACATGAATGTCGTCGTCATCAGCGCCGACACACCGATCCAGCGCCACTTGAACCGCGAGGTGGATGTCGTCGTCATCGCGGTCGCCGGCGAAGGGATTGTGCTGGTCGATGAGGATGAATATCGGCTAAATCCCCAGGAGGTGCTGGTTATCCCGGTCGGGGCGTGGCGCTCCGTGCGGCCGGCCGGCACGTCGTTCTCCTACATGACGATCCATCGACGCCGGGCGGGCCTCTGGCCAACGCGGAAGCAATGACTCCCGGCGGATGCCGTCGCACCGCTCCATCTTGTCACGCACCGAGGAGACCGCAATGGACCGACGATATCCGGAAATCGAACCGTTCGAGCATGGGTTTCTCGATACACACGATGGACACCACCTGTACTGGGAGGCATGCGGCAACCCCGATGGAATCCCGGCACTGTTCCTGCATGGCGGGCCGGGTTCCGGGGCGTCCGCGGGGCAACGGCGATTCTTCAATCCGGATGTGTACCGGGCGATCCTGTTCGATCAGCGCGGCGCCGGCCGGAGCTGGCCCCTGGCCAGCGAACCAGACGCAGATCTATCGACCAACACGACACAGCGCCTGATCGCCGATATCGAGGCGCTGCGCGAGCTGCATGCCGTCGGCCGGTGGGTCATTCTCGGTCTCTCCTGGGGGACGACGCTGGCGCTGGCCTACGCTCAGGCACATCCGAATCGAGTTCGTGGGCTGGTGTTGGGGCTCGTGACGACGACCTCACGTCGCGAGGTCGAGTGGGTAACAGAGGACATGGGCCGCGTATTTCCGCGTGAGTGGGATCGATTCGCTGCGGCCGTCCCCGAACAGTACCGCGGTATGCGACTCGTCGACGCATATGCGGCAATGCTTCGTGACCCCGACGATGCGGTTCGCGAGCGTGCCGCTCACGAATGGTGTGTCTGGGAGGATGTCCATGTCTCGCTCGCCCCGGGCCACCAGCCGAGCCCCCGATACGAGGATCCTGAGTTCCGAGTTCGTTTCGCCCGGCTCGTGACGCACTACTGGAGCAACTCAGCGTTTCTCGAAGAGGATCAGCTGATTCGGGACGCCGATGCTCTCGATGGGATCCCTGGCCGTCTTATCCACGGCCGATACGATATCAGCAGCCCACTGCAAACCGCCTGGGAGCTTTCCAAGCGCTGGACGACGAGCCAGCTCACAGTCATGCAGGACGCAGGGCACGGCGGAGCGGATCTGCCCGGGCTTGTGGTGGACGCGCTGAACGAGCTCGCCCGGGCGTAGGCCGCTGCCGTGCCGCGGCCTACGCCCCGTCGTTCTAGGAGCGAATGTGCGGCTTCGGCGGCTCGGTCCCTTCAGGGATCGGAGCCTCGTACGTGTAGCCATCCGTCGACGTGGTAAATTCGTCCTTCGCCTTCTGGAGCAGCTCAGGATCATCGAAAAGCTGGGCCGCCGTAATCGCCATCGCCTTGGCCGCGTGCATCATGCCTTTGTGGCCGATCGACATCGCGCCAGTCGCGGTCACTCCCCAGGAGTGGCCGGCGGCGCCGAGCGCCCAGCAAGTTGTCGTGACCTGGACGGTTGGCGCGTTCCAGCTGGCCTCGGCAACGTCAGTTGAGCCGGACATCGTCTTGCCCTCGTCGGTCGGCTGGACCGGTTCGGTCAAGAGCACCCGATCCTTCATCTCTTTGGGCAGGCCACTGCGTTCGAGCGCGCGGATGCGGGCCGCTTCGCCAAACGCGTCCGAAACCTCCCGAGCGAAAGCCTCCTCCTCGGCGGTGAACTCCATCGGGCCGAGCTCATCCAGCACGCCCATCGCCAGCGTCGCCAGCGTCTGGTTTGGCAAGAAGTTGTGGATACCGTAGAGGTCGTGAACCTCAACGCGCGTCTCCGTCATCGCCGCGGCAGCGTTGGCAATCGCCAGAACTCGTTTGGTGATCGGGTCAACAAGATCACGGCGCGGAGCACGGATGTAGTACCAGACCTCCGCCTCGGCAGGCACGACATTCGGCTGCCCGCCGCCGTTGGTGATGACATAATGAATGCGAGCCGCTTCGATGATGTGCTCGCGCAGGAAGTTCACGCCGATATTCATCAGCTCGACAGCGTCCAGCGCCGATCGACCCAGCTCTGGCGCGCCGGCCGCATGGGATGTCTTCCCGAAGAATCGGAACGTCGCGTGATCGATCGCCAGCGAGCTGCCACGCATCGCGGAGATGCTGGAGCCCGGGTGCCAGGTGATCGCAGCATCGAGCCCGTCGAACGCGCCCGCGCGAGCCATGAACACCTTGCCGGCCCCAGTCTCTTCGGCGGGGCACCCGTAGTAGCGGACGGTTCCAGACCGGCCAGTCTCCTGGAGCCACGCCTTCAGCGCCGACGCAGCGGCAAGGCTAGCCGTGCCAAGGAGGTTGTGGCCGCAGCCATGGCCCGCTCCACCGGCTACCAGCTGCTCCTGAGCAGCCTGGTTCTTCTGCGAGAGATCTGGCAGCGCATCGTACTCACCGAGGAAGCCGATCACCGGCGAGCCTTCGCCCCACTCAGCCACGAAGGCTGTTGGCAACCCGCCGACGTTACGGGTGATTCGGAAGCCATCGGCCTCCAGATCTTCGGCCTGTAGCTGACACGATTTCGTCTCGGCCAGAGCGACCTCGGCGAACCCCCAGATCTGGTCGGAGATATTGACAAACCGTTGCTGGCGCTCGTCCAGCCAGTCGCCGACCTCCTGATGTTTCACCATGCATTTCTCCCGTCGTTCGATGCGCGCCGGAGCGACCCTCCGGCGCGGCCATTGTACGGCCGACGAGCATTCATCGGAGGTCGCGGGCCGAGGGGGAGGGGCAACGAAACGGTCGCTCAACACGATCGCCGAGCGCATACGCGCCCTGCATTGTTTGGTGAATCTCGGATGTCCCGCCGTAGATGACCGCGCCCTTGGCATTGAAAAGATGACGCAGGAGTGTCGGTTGCTCGCCAGCGGCGCGACTGTTCCAGATCGTCAGCGCATCGGACGCGTTGGCGAAACCGGCCTCTGCGGCGCGCCACTTGGCCAGGCCCGTCTCGCTCGCGTTCGGCATGCCATCGTTCTTGCGTGAGGCAGCGCGAGCAAGGAGCAGCCGAGCCGACTCCTCCCGCGCGACCATGGCCGCCAGCAGCGCGCCATCAAGGCCACGGCCATCATCGCCAGCGTCGCGCAGGAAGCCGGCCGTCCATTCGCGGCAGGCGCGGGCGATACCGAGCGCGCCGCAGCCAACGGTAAACAGGCCGTTACCGAGCGCGGAAAGCGCAACAGCGAACCCCTCGCCTGGCCGGCCNNTAGACACGGTCGCAGACGACGGCGCCGGTGTCTCCGGCTCGCAAACCGAGCTTACCGTTCAGGACGGTCGTCGAGAGTCCAGCCGATTCGCGCGGGACAATGAACGCGGTGATGCCCTTGTGTCGCAGAGCAGGGTCGATGGTGGCGAAGAGGATGAACAGTGTCGCCTGATTGGTCGCGCTGATCCAGGACTTCTCGCCGGAGATTTCGTAGCCGCCGGGCACCCGATGCGCCCGCATTCGCAGCGCGCCAACGTCCGACCCAGCGCCCGGCTCGGTCAGGCCAAACGTGCCGATCCGCTCGCCACGGGCCAACGCCGGCAGCCACTGGTCTCGTTGGGCTTCGGAACCCCACTGGAACATGCACATCGCGGCGAGCGCAAGATGAACGGTAAGGCTGACCTGGTGGGAAGTGTCGATCGCGCCAAGCTCTTCGCAGACAGCGGCCAGCGCGGTGTAGTCGCGCCCCTGTCCCCCGTAGCGTGTTGGCAGGGTCAGCCCGAGGAGGCCGGCCCGGGCAAGCACCGCGATAGCCTCGTCATTCGGCTCGCCCCGAGCGAAGCAGCCGTCGATATCGTCGGCCAGCGGGGTGAGTCCCCGGACTATGTCAACGAGATCGGCGGACGGGCGCCAGCAGGCAGGTATGAATCGCGTCACCATTGCCGGATTGTACGGTACGATCGCGCTGGGGAGTGTGGACGATCGCGACGCACCATGGAGGGCATGAAGACGATGAGCGGAACGAGTCTGGCAATCCCGATCGAGACCTACGCTGCGCGCCGGCAGCGCTGCCGCGTCGAGGCGAGCGCTCGCAGCTTCGCCGGCCTGATCGTCTTCTCGCGTGATCCCGACCGGGCCGGAAACGGGCTCTACCTGGCCAACCACCGGCCGATCGCCGGCTCGCATCCCTCGATGTACGACCAGCGCGGGCGTGGCTACTGCGCCATCATCATTCCAGTCGATCAGGACGAGACGCTGCTGGTCACATCGCCATATTACGAGCCTGACGTGACCATGGACCGCGTCGAGGTGGACACCAACCTGCCACGCGGGCTGGCGCGCATCCTGGCCAGCTACGGGCTGGATAGCGGTGAGCGCTGGGGTCTGGTCGGGGAGGAGTTCCTGCCGGTCCTGCTCTATCGCGACATCCAGACGGCGCTGCCGTTCTGCAGCTTCTACTTTGCCGACGACGTCCTGTGGTCGATGCGAACGATCAAGGACGAGATGGAGCAGCAGATTCTCCGCGACGCGGCGAAGATTGCCGACGCCGGAGCGGCGACCGCAATGCGCGCCTATCGCGCCGGGCGGACGGAGCAGGACGTCGTCAACGATATCGACAGCACGTTACGCTCTCTCGGCGCGACAAACACCTCGCTGACCTGCCAGAGCGGCGTCTACCGGTCCGGCGAGCCGCTGATCCGGCCGTTCGCCAGCGACCGCATTCTCGAGCTCGGCGACATGGCGCAACTGGAGATTCGCGGCAGCTATCGCGGCTATGGGTTCGATATCTGCCGTTCGGCGGTCATCGGCCCGCCAAACGACACGCAGCGGCACATGTTCGAGACAGTCGACCGGATGCTGGACGCGATCATCGCGAAGGCAGCGCCCGGCGTGCGGGCCGAGGAGCTGCAGCACGAGATCGACGAGATCGCCCATGTCGAGGGGTTCGACGGCTATCAGTCGATGCACTTCGGCGGGCCGAGCACCTACTGCGGGCATGGCCTCGGCGTCTCGAACGACGAGCCGCCGGTCCTCTTCACCGGCGATCGAACGATCCTGCGCCCTGGCATGTACATCACGCCCGAACCCGGGCTCTATCGCCATCCAGAGGGCGGGCTGAGGCTCGAGGACGATATTCTGATCACGCCTGAGGGTTGTGAAAACCTCAATTCCAGCCAGCGCTGGTGGTGGTCTGAAGACTGATCGGCAGCCGGACGAAACCAGCAGCTATGTAGTCACGTCATATCAACAGAACGCGGCAGTCGTTGTCAGATATTGGACGGCGAAGATGGGTAAGCCAGAGCGGTTCGTTCTGATTGTTGGCGGCGGTGTGCTGGCCATCGCGGCGCTGGCCGTGGCGGTCATTGTCGCGATCGGAGGGCCGAAGACGGCTGAGTACGACCCCGCGTCGCCGGAGGGCGTCGTACAGCGTTACCTTGAAGCGGCTCGGATTGGCGACGACAACGCGGTCCGTGAACTACTCAGCGAGCGCGCGCTCAGGCAACTGGATGCCGACGGCATCCACGACAAGTACCGCCCGGCGCCACTGGAGGATAACCGGCTCGTGACATTGCAACGCACCGTCGTGCAAGGCGATCACGCGACGGTGTGGCTTCGAATCGAGTCCCCTGGCGGCTCGGGGCTGTCGTTGGATCGCTATTCGTGGACGATGCCGGTTCCGCTCGTCCGCGAAAACGGAAACTGGCGGGTCGACGAGCCCTACGCAACACCGTTCTGATACTTGACGATCGCGCGGCGATCGAGATCGGGGGAGAGCAATGCAACGCGCAAGGCGGCTCTATCTCTACTTCGTCTCGGCGATCAGCCTCATCGCGCTCGGGACCGGCCTCGCTCGGCTGTTGACGAATCTCTTCGAGCGTATCAGCGACGCGTTGCGAGGCACGGCTATCGTCTCGGGTGACACTGAGGCGTTCCGTCGCGAGGCGAGCCTGGTGATCGCGATCATCGTCGTCTCATTGCCGATCTGGCTGCTGCACTGGTGGCTTGCCGAGCGTGCCACAGGCGGTGACAGCGCTCAGGCAAACACCGAGCGAACCGCGCCGGAACGGGCGCTCTACTTGTCGGGCGTGCTCTTCGTCTCGTTCGTCATCCTGCTCACCTCGTCGAGCTCGTTCCTGTCGGTGCTGGTGCGCGAGTTGGCAGGCGACCGCTTGTGGGACAACCCGTCGGCACTGCCGGACAGCCTGGCAATGATGATCATGGCTGCCAGCATCTGGGGCTATCACGCGCACGTCCGGCAGCGCGACGAACGGCTTGGGGCCGGTCTCGCCGAAAGCACGGTTCTGCCTCGACTCTACCTCTACCTCGCAACCGTTATTGCTGCGCTTGTGATGCTCACCGGAGTCGGTCATCTGCTCGGCGTGACTGCCCAGGCGATCTTCGACGCCGGGCCGTTTGTGAGCGACAGGCGCTGGTGGGTGTCGGGACTAGCGGATGGGCTTGGGGGCGCAGTAGCCGGGCTGGCACTGTGGAGTCTGCACATGGCGGTCGGAAACGCGCTGGTCGCTCGTCCGGACGCGCTCGGCGATCGCGAACGCCGGTCCGCACTGCGCAGGCTCGCGCTCTATGCACTGACCTTCATCGGGCTTGCCGTGAGCCTCTTCTTCCTGAGTCGCGGACTCGAGCAAGTGCTCCGGGCTCTACTCGACGCTTCCCACGGTTCGGAGGGTTTCGGATTCCGCGTCGCTGATCCGCTTCTCAGAGTGCTACCGTTCGCGGGGGCGTGGTACTTCTTCGGCCGGCGGGTGATCGCTGAGGCAGATCGGGCCGGGGAGGCTACCGACCAGGCAACGGTGCGTCGGATCTACAGTTACGGAATCGCGCTAATCGGGCTGGCGGCCGGAGCCGGAGGACTGGCCGGCACGCTGGCGGCGCTCTTTCACCGTCTGGCCGGGGAAACGCGGCCGATCTTCGAGGGGATCGATCCCTGGAAGGACGACCTCAGCAGGATGCTGCCGATCGCGATGTTCGGCACAGCGGCCTGGCTCTGGCAGTCGTACCGAGTCGGTCGGTGGGTCGAATCGAACCCTGACGTCGAGCGAACNNCGAACGAACATCGTCCGGCGCGTCTATGTCTACGTGAGTCTGGCCGGCTCAGTCGTCGCGGTCCTGGTCTCGCTGGCCTTGATCATCTACAAAGTGCTGACGGCGATTCTCAATGTCGGGACCGAGTCCCTCGGTCGCGAGCTGAGCACACCGGGCGGGGTTTTCCTCGTTGCGGCCGCGGTCCTGACCTATCACGCGCTGTTGCTACGGTCCGATCTGGCTGCGCGGCCGGAGGCGGTCGAAGAATCCCGGCGACTCCTGCTGGAGATCACCCTCCCACCCGGAATCGACCTGGACGAGATCGCCAACCAGGTCGCGCAGGGACTGCCGGAAGGGTCTCGAGTCCGCTTGCTGACCCCCACGAAGAGCGAGGCGGCGCCGGAGCCACCACTATCCGATGGCGAACAGGGCGTCAGCCACGCTGGTTAGCTCGTCGCGGTCGACCAGCACATCCAGCCAACGTGCCGGCAGCGCTGCCGCGCCCCAACGGGCGCCGGCCAGCGCGCCGGCAACCGCGCCGGTAGTATCGGCGTCGTTGCCCAGGTTGACGGCGGCGACAATAGCGGCTTCCGGCGAATCGTGGTGGCCAACAGCCCAGAGCGCGGCGGTGAGCGTTTCGAGGACGTAGCCGCCGGCCGGCAACGCCTCTGGTGTCGCATCGCGGGCGGCTTCGACTGCCGCGCGCACGTCGTCGAGCGAGGCAGCAGCAGTCGCGGCGGCGAGCAGATCCGCGCGCGGATCCTCCAACAGCGCGGCCAGTCCCGCGTTGAGCGCGACGCAGGAGTCAACACAGAGTGGATTCGCATGGGTGATGCGCGATGAGTCGGCGGAACAGAGCGCATTCAGCGCAACGTCGGATCGTGTCGCAAGCGCGACCGGCGCGCAGCGCATGATCGAGCCGTTCGAGGCGTCGCGGGGCTGCATTGCCTCGTGCGTGAGCCGGCCAGCCTCCTCCCAGTGCGTGTCAGCCGCCAGCAGCTCCAACGCAAAGCGCGTCGTATTGCCAATGTCTTTGGGATGCGAGTGAAACCATTCGACAAATCGCGCGGCGACGTCGTCGGGATCGAAGCGCCCTCGGGCGACGAACGAGCGAGCAATACACAACGCCATCTGGGTGTCGTCGGTGATCTCGCCCGGCGCGAGATCCAGCCAGCCGCCGCCGATAATCGCGCGGTGGACACCGTACTGCTCGGCGATCTGGGCAGGGGTCTGGAACTCGACGGTTGCCCCGAGCGCATCCCCGGCCGCCATGCCGAGCATGACGCCCCGATACCGATCGCGTAGTGGTTCGTGATCTACCACGAGGCATGCCCTTTCCGAGCCACAAAGCACACGATAAGAGTATAGTGTCGCAGCGTTTTCCAGAGAGTCGAGCAGCGAGAAGGGGGAGCAATGCGGACCAACGAGGCGAAGCGGAAGATGATGGCTGGGCAACCGGCGTACGGCTACACACTCGGGCTGGGATCGGTGGCGGCCGCCGAGCAAATCTCACGGCTCGGGCCGGACTTCGTCTTCATCGACACCCAGCACGGCTCGTTCGGGCAGGAGCAGGTCAGCCTGGCGCTGATGGCGATCGAAGCGGGCGGGTCGATCCCGATGGCTCGCGTGGCGCGCAACGACTACACGCTGATCGGACGGTTGCTCGACGAGGGCGCGCTCGGCATCATCGTGCCGATGGTCGACACTGCCGAGCAGGCGAAGGCTGCCGCTGACGCCACCCATCTGCCGCCGGCCGGAACGCGCTCGTGGGGCATCGGCGGGGCCGGACGCTATGGAGCGGAGTACTTCGACCGGATCAACGACGAGCTGTTCGTCGCCGTCCAGCTCGAAAGCATCCAGGCAGTCGACAACGCCGAGGCCATCATGGCGACTCCGGGAATCGACGGCTGCTGGATCGGGCCGGCCGATCTGGCGCTCTCGCTGGGCATTCATCCGCGGGATGCCGCGAAGGACGATCGCCACGCGCGCGCGATTGAGCGTGTCGTCGAAGCCTGTCACAACACCGGCAAGATCCCCGGCTTCGCCGCGTTCACCCCCGAGGATGCCCTGATGCGCATGAAGCAGGGGTTTCGCTTCCTGACCGCCGGCACCGACGCCAGCTTCATGCTCGGCGGAGCGCGGGCCGGCCTGGAGATGCTCGGGCTGAAGAACAACTGACGAGAGCGCTGGTCTTCACGTCGCACTCGTTATGGTAACTTGGCGGCGTGCGAATCGGTTGAATCCGGTCCCGAGAGGTTCGTGTCATGCAGATCTACATCATCCGCCACGGTAAGGCGCTCGACCATCACGATCCGCGCGCCACGAGCGACGCGATGCGTTGGCTCGTGGACGAGGGACGCGACGAGGTGACGACGATGGCGACGCTCCTGGCGCGTCTGGGGGTGCGGCCCGACCTCGTCCTCAGCAGCCCGCTCGTCCGCGCCCGCGAGACAGCGGAGATCATTGCCGACGCGCTCGGCGTGGCGGTTGGTGTGACGCTGAGTGATCAGTTGGCCCCGGACGGGTCACCAGCCGGCGTGCTGGATGAAATCCTGAGCCACGGCCGGCCGCGTCATGTGGTGATCGCCGGCCACATGCCGGGAGTCAGCCAATTCGGCGGCTACCTGATCCATCACGATCCCGATGCCGGCTTTGGCTTCCAGACGGGCGCGGTCGCGCGCATCGAGTTGCCGGACGATGCCCTGCTGCCGGGGACGGGCCGGCTGCGCTGGATGATCCCCCCATCAGTCGCGACGCGCCTTCTCACGGAATGATCGCCAGGGGCGATCAGCAGATCGCGCAACGCGCAACGTTGAAGCTGCTGATCGCCGCGATCTTCGTTGTGTCGATCGACTCGCGCGTGATCACTCCGATTCTGCCGGCCATCGCCGACGATCTGGGAGTCACGATCGGGCGCGCCGGCCTGATCGTCACTGCCTACCTGCTGCCCTATGGCCTGTTCCAGCTGTTCTACGGCCCGCTCGCCGACAGGAAAGGCCACGTCCGGGTTATCTGCTTCGCGCTTTTCGGCTTCGCGATCGGCGAGGCGCTCTGCGCACTGTCGCCCGGCCTCCCCGCGCTCGTCGGCTTTCGCCTGTTGACCGGCATGGTCGCGGCGGCGATCTTTCCGCTGGTGCTCGCGTGGATCGGAGAAACAGTCGACTATACCCACCGCCAGAGCATCATCGGCTATACGGTAATGGCTGCCTCGATCGGGCAGGTACTCTCGGCTGCGGCCGGCGGATTCATGGCGGCTGTCGTCTCGTGGCGCACGATCTTCGTGCTTGACGGCATGCTGGCGCTGGTGATCGCCGTCATGATGCTTCGAGCCGGGCTTCCGCGCCACGAGCCCGTGGTTGCCGTGGATCGGTCGCGCCTCAGCCCATACCGCACAGTGCTCGACGATCCCCGACACATCCTGTTCCTCGCGCTTGTCTTCGTCGAGGGGGCGTTGACGATCGGAGCGTTCTCCTACTTCGGCGCGTTACTCCGCGCTCGGGATGGCTACTCCTACCTGGCAATCGGCTTCTTCATTGCGCTCTTCGGCCTGACATCGGTGGCTATGGGTCGATTCATCGGCCGGGCGGCACGGGTGTTGGGCGAACGTCGGATGATTGCGGTCGGCGGCATCGGAGTCGTTCTGGCCTACCTGATGACGACACTGCAACCATCGCTCGTGGTTTTTCCATTGGCGATGCTCCTCTGTGGCGCAACGTTCACCCTGATGCACTCGACACTCCAGACCCGTGCGACAGAGCTGGCGCCGGCCGCGCGAGCGACCAGCATCTCACTGTTCGCGTTTGCGCTCTTCCTCGGCAGCAGCGTCGGCGCGCTCGTCGCGGCCCAGGCAATCGACCGTTACGGCTACAATCCAACGATGATAGGTCTCGGAGCGGGGATGGCGCTCGTGGCCGTCGTGGCAACCGCGCGCGCAATCACCTGGTCGCAACCGGGGAGAATCCAGACCGAGCACCATCTGACGAACAACGAGGCCGCTAACCGTGGCGGCTCCTGAGGGGCCGCGACCAACGCGGAGACGGGGAAGGACAGGGAAGGCATGAGCCTCCAGAGCACTTACGACGAACAGGTCAGCGCGATGGCGACGATGCTCGCGCAGCAGGTCGGCAGCCTGGACGACGCAACCCTTGCCAAGCGGCCGGGGCCGGCACTGAACCCGATCGGGTTCATCCAGTGGCATATCCTGCGTATCTGGGACCTCGACCTGAATCTGCTGATCAAGGGCGGCGCCCCCGAGACCGATGCCTGGCACCGCGGCGGCTATGGCGATGAAATCGGGTATGAGCCGATCGGAGTCGGACCCGGCGGGACGGGATTCGGCTTCGGCTATACCGATGCCGAAGTCGACGCGGTGCCATATCGCGCCGATGTGCTGTCCCGCTACCAGCAGCAGCTGGTCGACGAGACGAAGTCCTACCTCGCCGGGGCGACCAACGAGGACCTGCAACGCGCGTTCGAGCTGCGTGGCGAGCCAACGTCCGTTGCCGGCCGTCTGCAACACGTCGTCGCGCATTCGTGGAATCACATCGGTGAGATTCGTCTGACCAAGGGTCTGCTCGGCTATCCAGATCCGACAACCCCGCCTCGGAGCTAGTTCCGGCCGGGTTCTTGCGACGTGGTTGAGGACCGACGCGCCGGGCAACGTTGCCCGGCGCACGGGCGCTGTGGGAGCGCCGCTTGGAGGCAGGCTACCGTGACCTCTGCACCGACGACAGCGCGCGAGGACTGGCGTGAGGCGAATCTGGCGTCGATCGAGGAGCTTCGCGGTCGACTGACACGAGTCGCCGACGGCGGTGGGCCACGGGCGCAGGAGCGCTCGCGGCAACGCGGCAAGCTGCCGGTGCGCGAGCGGATCGACCGAGTACTCGACCCCGGCTCACCATTCCTGGAGCTGTCACCATTGGCAGCAGGCGGGATGTATGACGACGAGGCGCCGGGCGCAGGGATCGTCACCGGCATCGGGCTCGTCAGTGGACGCGAGATCGTCGTCGTCGCAAATGACCCGACCGTCAAGGGCGGCGCCTACTTCCCGATCACGGTCAAGAAGCACCTCCGTGCGCAGGAGATCGCGCGAGAAAATAGGCTCCCGTGCCTCTATCTCGTGGACTCGGGAGGCGCGTTTCTGCCACTACACGCCGAGGTGTTTCCCGACCGCGAGCACTTCGGGAAGATCTTCAGCAACCAGGCTCAGCTCTCGGCGGCCGGCATTCGTCAGGTGTCGGCAGTGCTCGGCTCCTGCACGGCTGGCGGCGCATACGTGCCGGCAATGTCCGATGAGGCGATCATCGTTCGTGGCAACGGAACGATCTTCCTCGGCGGCCCACCGCTGGTGAAGGCAGCAACCGGCGAGGAGATAAGCGCCGAGGAGCTGGGCGGCGCAGATGTCCACGGTCGGATCAGCGGCGTCGTCGACTACATCGCCGATGACGAGGAGCAGGCGCTGGCGCTGGCCCGGAGGCTGATGCAGGTTCCTGCGCGAACGAGGCCCGCCCTTCCCTGGGAGGTGTTGCCAAGTCGCGAGCCGCTGGAAGACCCCGAGGACATTCTCGGGCTTGTCGCGCCCGACCCACGCACGCCCTACGACCCCCGCCCGATTCTGCGTCGTGTCCTCGATGGAAGCGCGCTGGATGAGTTCAAGCGCGACTATGCCGAATCACTGGTCTGCGGCTATGGCCGGCTGTTTGGCATCCCGGTCGGGATCGTGGCCAACAACGGTGTGCTGTTCAGCGAGTCGGCGAGGAAGGGGGCGCATTTCATCATGCTCTGCGCCCAGCAACGCATACCGCTGCTCTTCNNGAAGGCGGAACATGGCGGGATCGCCCGCGAGGGGGCCAAGATGGTCTCGGCGGTGGCGACGGCGCGGGTGCCCAAGCTGACCTTGATCACCGGGGCTTCTTACGGCGCCGGAAACTACGCGATGTGTGGCCGGGCGTATGACCCGCGCTACCTGTTCACCTGGCCGACCTCGCGCATCGGCGTGATGGGCGGCGAGCAGGCAGCGGGAGTGCTGACGTCGATCGGCCGCTCGCGCGACAGCGATGCGTCACCCGAGGGTGCTGATCGGCTGCGAGCCGACGTGCAGGCGCGCTACGAGGCGGAGACGACACCGTGGTATGCGACGGCGCGGCTGTGGGACGACGGTGTGATCGACCCGCGTGACACGCGGACGGTGCTGGGGCTGGCCCTGCAATCGACGTTGAACGCCGAGATCGAAGACTCGCCAATCGGAGTCCTACGGATGTAGCGGACGGATGGGGAATGACCATGGCTGACGGGCTCGGCGGCGGCATCCTGCTCTACGAGACGCGCAACGGCGCGGCGTGGCTGACGATGAACCGCCCGGAGATTCGGAATGCGCTTGCGAGGGAGCTCGTTGCGGCGCTCGTCGAGGGGTTCGAGCGGGCGTTCGCCGACGACTCGGCCCGATCAGTCGTGCTGGCGGGAGCGGGGACGGTCTTCTGTGCTGGCGCGGACGTCAACCAGTATCGAGTCGCCTCCGACCGCGATGAGGTCGTGGCTGACGCCGTGCGGCTGTACGACCTGCTGGCGCGGATCGCGACCGGACCGAAGCCGGTGATCGCGCGGGTGCAGAAGGCGGCCTTTGGCGGGGCGATCGGGCTAGTTGCCGCGGCAGACCTGGTCGTGGCGGCTGAGGGGACGCGCTTTTCGCTCTCCGAGGCGAGGCTAGGTCTGGTTCCGTCCGCGATCGGGCCGGCCTTCGTCCGCGCGGTAGGGCCTCGCTACGCCCGGGCGCACATGCTGCTGGCCGAGCCGTTCGGGCCGGAGGAAGCGCTGCGAATCGGGCTGATCCACGCCACGGCGTCGGAGGACGGGCTGGACGATGTGATCGCGCGGTGGCTGGCGCAGTTCGGACAGAACGCGCCGGGCTCGATGCGCGATTCGAAACAGTTGGTCAACGACATCGCGTTCGCTGGCCTCGCGCCAGACGCACTCCGCGAGCACTGTGCGTCCCTCGCGGCCGACCGACGGGCCGATCCCGAAGGACAGGAGGGGATGAACGCCTTCCTGGAGAAGCGTAAGCCCGTCTGGGCGGAGGTGAGCCGATGACACTCGGACCGGTTCTGGCGATCGCCAATCGAGGCGAGATTGCCGCCCGAATCGCGCGGACGGCGCAGGCGCTCGGCTGGCAGCCAGTGGCGCTGTTGGGTGACCCCGACCTCGACGGGTATGCGGCCCGCGAGATCGGCCGGGTCGAGCGGATCGGGCCGGCCGGCAGCGAGCTGGACCCGGCGCTGGTTGTCGCGGCAGCAGAAAGAGCCGGCGCGGTTGCGCTACATCCGGGTTACGGGTTTCTCAGCGAACGAGCAGACCTGTCGCAGGCGTGTGAGAACGCTGGCATCGCGTTCGTCGGGCCATTTCCACGGACGTTAGCCATCTGCGGCGACAAAGTAGCAACTCGCGACGCAGCAATGGCGGCGGGTGTTCCAGTGCTGGCGGCCAGCGAGCCGATGTCGATCGACGATCGCGGTCGTTGGGAAGCAGCCGCCAGCGAGGTCGGCTTCCCGCTCATCGCAAAGGTGGTGAGTGGCGGCGGCGGGCGTGGGCTGCGAGTAGCGCTAACACACGAACACGTTGAAGCAGCGATCGAATCGGCGCTACGGGAAGCGGGGGCGTCGGCCGCCGGGACTCGTTTCTATCTCGAGCGCTATCTGGAGGGGGCCCGACACGTCGAGGTCCAGGTGGCCGGCAACGGCAGCGACGCAGTCGCAATTGGCGATCGGGATTGCACGGTCCAGCGCCGGCACCAGAAGGTGTTCGAGGAAGCGCCTGCCCACGACCTGCCGGACGAGACACGCGCGGCGATTCACCGTCACGCGGTGGCGATGACCCGCGCGGTCGAGCTGCGCGGGGTGGCGACGGTCGAATTCCTGCTGGGCGCCGACGGCACACTGGCGTTCATCGAGGTGAACCCACGCTTGCAGGTTGAGCACACCGTCACCGAGGAGGTCACCGGCCTCGACCTGGTGGCGATCCAGTTGGGGTTGCTTGCGAACGACAATCTGCCGAGCCCCGTGACGCCACGCGGGCACGCGATTCAGGCGAGACTTTATGCCGAGGATCCAACACATGGGTTCGCGCCCAGCCCGGGCCAGATCACATGGCTCGACTGGCCCATTCTTCCCGGCCTGCGCATCGATAGTGGTTACGAGACGGGGGACAGTGTCCCCAGCTATTACGACTCACTCGTCGCAAAGCTCATCTCGCACGGGCCGGATCGCGACGCGGCGCTCGTCCGGCTAGCGGAGGCAATCGATCGATCGCGGATCGCCGGCATCTATACCAATCGACCATGGCTCCGGGCAATGCTGGACGACGAGCGCTTCCGGTCCGCGACCCACGATCTCCAGACGGCTGATTCGGTGACTGTGTCGGAAACAGCGCCCGACGACGGCGTCATCGCAGCCGCCGGGCGGGCGTTGCTGGCGGCCGCTGAGTCCGAGGCGGGACCGTTTCGGCTGGTCGGCCAGGCAACACAGATCGTCCACGGCAACGAGGCGGGCGGCTGGCAACGCCGCATCGTCTGGAGCCGGGCGGGCAATAGCTGGCGCCCGCTTGTCGGGACGAATGGAGCGTGCAGCGACCCGGATCCTCGCACGGCAACCGCGGCAGGGACGTTGGTTATCGCGGCCGAGGGGGGGTACGAAGCGACATCAGCGCGTGGCCGCTGGCTGGTCTGGCCAGGACCGATTATTCGAGCCAAGGAACGGGGCGCCATCAGCGATGGGATTCTTCGCGCCCCGATGCCGGGCACGGTCGTGTCCGTCCCTGCCCGGCCGGCGATGGCCGTCCATGAAGGGGATGTGCTGGCCACGATGGTGGCGATGAAGATCGAGATCACACTCGCCGCGCCTTTCGACGGGATCGTGGAGCGGGTTGCCTGCGAGCCCGGCGACCTCGTCGGGTCGAAGCAGGCATTGGTGACGATCCGAAAACCGTGAGCTCACTGAGGCCGGCGACGCTCGCGAACCGTGCGCACGGCCACGATCACGAAATCCGGGTCTCGAGCCGCTTCGCGAACACGAGCTCGTGGTGGCCAGGGGCATAGGCATCCGGGATACCACCGGTGAGTGAGTAGCCAAGGCTGAGGTAGAAGCTGACGCGGCCGCCATCGGCGCGGAGGGTGGCGAGCCCGGCGAGGACATCCGGGTAGAGGGGCTGGCCGGCCAGGCTTGTCTCGCCAGTATCGTCGTCCGTTGTCAGCCAGATGTTTTGCCCACCCTCGGCCCGGACACGAGCCTCCAGTGCGTCGACGAGGGCGCGGCCGATGCCGCGACGCTGCCAGCCTGGATGAACGGCGAGCGGGTGCAGCTCCCAGGTGTTTCCGTGATAGTGACGGCTTCCACCGATCCAGCCAACCACGGCGTCCCCTTCAATGGCAACCAGCGAGAGATGACCCGAACCAAACGATTCGCGAACCTCGGCCAACGCATCCGGCAGGTGCGCCCATCCTCCGGACTGACGTTC
>MTKZ01003604.1_pt1 | contig 32361 bp, 28 predicted proteins | sample 1042781 | NCBI WGS metagenome assembly MTKZ01 (sample SAMN06212207, study PRJNA360539) | anaerobic digester metagenome | biome: Wastewater treatment plant; material: sludge; isolation source: anaerobic digester fed with sludge from wastewater treatment plant | place: Denmark: WWTP Viborg ...
GCGGACTTTCTCGACGACATAGAGATGATACTGAATATCTTCCAGGGTGCAATCATCCGGTAATGTTTCCAAAAGCGACTGGACATCGTTCTTAACGGTGCTCATTTGAAACTCTCCTGTTTTAGCCGATTCCAATTCTAGCACCGGGTATAATAGAAATTCCACAGAGACAAGAAACAGAGCGTGAGTTATTCTCGTTCGTATGGTGTTAACGATTTCCCCTCGTTCCCAAGTACAACTTGGGAACGAGGAAACGCCGGTCGGGGCGGGGTACCTGCGTCCGGGTCATGAGATGTCTCCCGCACGCTGAAGCGCGAACAACCTACGAACCCCTGCTACTCCTGGTCTACTTGGTATCCCTGCTCGCGGTATTCCTTGAGGCGGTAGGTGAGGGTGCGGCGGCTGATACCGAGGGCCTTGGCGGTTTCGCTTCGGTTATAGTCATGCTCTTTCAACACCCGGAGTATGGTGGCGCGTTCCATCTCGTCCATGACCGTGCCCGCTGCGGCGCCGTCCGCGGTCGTTTCCGGCGCCGCCGGTTCCTGCTGCACGCGCCGGGGCAGGTGTTCCGCGAGGATGACGTCGCCCCGGGCCAGCAGCACCGCGCGTTCGATGGCGTTGCGCAATTCGCGCACATTGCCCGGCCAGGCGTACTGCTCCAGGTTGGCGATGGCGCCGGGGGAGAAGCGGGGCCTGCCCTTGCTGAATTCGGTGGCGAAGCGCTCGGCCAGGGGCATGATATCCGCGATGCGCTCGCGCAAGGGCGGCACCTGGATTTCCATGACATTCAGGCGGTAGAACAGGTCTTCCCGGAACCTGCCGGCTTCCACCTCGGCTTCGAGGTCCCGGTTGGTGGCGGCGATGATCCGCACGTCGGCATGGATTTCAGTATTGGCGCCGATACGGCTGAAACGGCCGTCCTGGGTGACGCGCAGGAGTTTTGCCTGCAGCGCGGGAGACATTTCGCCGATCTCATCCAGCAGCAGGGTGCCGCCGTCGGCCTCTTCGAAATGTCCGATGCGCCGCGCGACCGCGCCGGTGAAGGCGCCTTTTTCATGGCCGAACAGTTCGCTTTCCAGCAGCGACTCCGGGATGGCGGCGCAGTTTACCTTGATAAAACGCGCGTGGACGCGGGCGCTCCAGCGATGGACGACATCCGCGACGACCTCCTTGCCCGTGCCGCTCTCGCCCGTGATGAGCAAGCGCGTATCCGACGGCGCGACCAGGGCCGCCTCACGGAGGACTTCCCGCATGGGCGCGCTCTGGGCGATAACGCCTTCCGGGAGCGGATACCCCTCCAGGAGCACTTTCGCGGGCCCGCTTTCCGGGAGCGCCAGACCGCGCCGGACGGCATCAAGCAGCTGGTCCAGGTCGATGGGTTTCTCCAGGTAATCGACGGCTCCGCCGCGAATGGCGCCGACCGCGTCCCGAATGTCCGCATAGGCGGTGACCAGCAACACGGGGAGGTCGGGGTGACGCTCCGCCACAAAGCCCAGTAACTCCAGGCCGGTCATGCCCGGCATGCGCACGTCGGAGATGAGCATGCCCAGTTGTGATGCCGCGAGCAACTCCAGGGCTTCCTGACCCGAGGACGCGGTGGCCACGGTGAATCCCTGACCGGTGAGAAAGGAACGGAGCAGGCTGCGCTGCCCCGGATCGTCGTCCACGACAAGAATAGGATGTGCCGGCGCTTTAGCCATTCGTGTTCTCCCGCGGCTGTGTTTTTGCGAGGCGAATACCGCCGACCCGGAACACCGCCCCGTTGTCGCCGGGCTCGCAGTTTACTGTCCACTGGTGGGCGTGGGCGATCTGCCGCACTACGGCAAGTCCGAGGCCGGTTCCTTTTTCGGAGGTGGTGTAGTAGGGCCGGAACACCTCCTCGCAGTTCTCTTTCGCGATCCCCGGGCCGTCATCCCGCACTTCCAGCCGCACCGTTTTGTCAGGCATCATCCCTATCGCCACCGCCACATGGCCGCCGTTGGGAACCGCCTGCACGGCGTTCAGGAGCAGATTGAACAAGGTTTGGCGCAACATGCCTTCATCCGCCCAAACGGATACTGCCGGGCCGGTTACTTCCAAAACGACATTCTTCTCCTCACAGTCAAAGGACAGAACGTCAAAAACAGATTGAACGAGCCCGTTAAGATCCATCGGCTTCGGTTCCGGTCCCACCGGGCGGGCATAGTTCAAAAACTGATTGAGCCGGCCCGTGACCCGGTCGGTTTCTTCCGTGATTTTGGCGGCGGTATTTTGGATGTCATCGGGGGTATCCGGTCTGCGGCCGATCATCTGCGCCATGCCCCGGATCAGGTTCAGGGGGTTCTTGGTTTCATGGACCAATCCCGCCGCGGTCACATTCAAATCCCGCAGGCGCGTGGCCGTTTCGCGTTCATGCACCAGTTGAATTTCCAGGTCAGCGGAGTGTCTAAACGCGCGCCACACCAGGGCGATCGCCAGGCAGGCCAGGAGGGCGCTGCCCAGCACAATTCCCCGAAGCCGCAGATCTTCCGCCAGGTCGGCGCGCAGCCCGCGCGTGGGAAGGGTCACTAGAAACCAGTGTATCCCGTGTTCCTTGACCAGGCGGTCATAGTCCGGTTTGTTCATCCAGGGCGGCTGTTCGGGCGGTGGACCCGGCGGGGGGCCCAACACCGTCATGAACAACTCCCGCAGGGTGTCATGATTCATGGGACGTCCGGGCAGGAAGCGTCGAAGATCTTCCCTGGCCTTTTCATTGATTGCGTTTTCATCAAACAGCGCGAGTATTTCGTCTACTTTTGACGCATCCAGGGGCTCCTGGTTCATCATATCGAGAAGTATGCCACGGCTGGCTTCACTGAGGACGCTGTCGAGGCGCGGATCATCAAGGAGGTGTTCCTGAAACCCGGGCGGCGGCGGGGGAACCGCTCCCATCGGACCGCGCCCCGGCCCCCGGCCCGGACCGCGTCCCCGCCCGCGCCCGTGAGCCCCCGGATGTCCCGGAGGCCCGTCCATGGGCAACACGGCCTCCATGCCGTCAGGCCATTCCGTTCCCGGGCCTAAGGCGATAAGGTTGGCGAAAGACGCCGACTCCCGCGTCCAGTATTCATGGTGATCCAGCAGGACGCCGGGTTCCACCGGCAGCGGCTTTCCGGCGGCAGCCGCCGAATCCCCCGACCCGTTGAGCAGCACCACGGACTCCAGTTCGGTGGAATTCACCAGTTCGTTCAGGGCGGCTTCAATGCGGGGTCTGGGTATAAAGGCCATTCTGCCCTGGGAACGGATGACCACACTCAGTGCAGCCGAAAGATCATGGGCGCGGCTTGCCACATTTCGCCGGGCGAGTTCCTTTACGCGCTGATGTTCATAGGCCTGCCATCCCGCCATGGACAGCCAAACCACCGCGAGGAAAACATATATCAGGTTTTTACGCATGGCCAAAATAGTTCCCGTGCGTTGTTATCGCACATTCTGCCCTGTTGATTATAAAGTATTCCCACAATATCCGACAATCAGTGCCTGAATCTTTTCGGGCCAACAAAGTCTCTGCCCCTCTTACACCGATTCTTGCGGATCTGGAATTCATAAATCTATGTGTCTCAAGTAAAAGGGGAGGGCGGCATATCGGAACGGGATGATATGCCGCCGCAACGAAGGGAGGGGGTAGGGGAAACTCACTATGGGCGCGGGCCGCCCTGGCCGAATTCGCCGCGTGGGCCACGTGCACCGCCAGGGCCGCCTCTGGGGCCTCGCGGACCGCGTGAACCGCCCATGGGGCCTCTAGCGGCTTTCAGTTGTTCCTGAGTCACATTGCCATCACCGTCCGTGTCCAGTTCCCGGAAACGCTCCAAGGCCATCTGCTGGTGGGCGATAAGAAATTCCGCCTCGCTGATCACGCCGTCCTTATTGGCGTCACATTCACCGGGCATCGGAAATGGAGGACGCCTGGGGGGGCGTTGCCCTTTCGGCATGCCGTCGGGCGGATACTGGCCTTGTGCTTCCCCGGCGGGCGGCGGTGGCGGCGGCCCGGCAAAGTCTCCGGGGCCCTTTGCCATGCCTCGTGGACTGCGGCCCGGCCTGGGGGCTTTCTCAAATTCTTCCAGGCTCAGGCTACCGTCGGCATTGGTATCGAGTTCCCGGAAACGGCGCTCCAGGGCTTTGCCAAATCCATCCGAGAATTCCGGCGCATTGACAAAACCATTTCGGTCAACATCTAACTTCGCGGGGTCAGGTCCCATGAGTCCGGGTCCATCCTCCGGACCATCCGGTGGCGGGGGCGGCACATCGCCCGGAGCGGGCTGTGCCCACAGGCTGCCGGCAGCCACTAACGCGGCGGTCAGCACAAAACATACGGTCAGCACTACGTTCGTTTTCATGATGGTCTCCTTTCTAAGGGGTTCAAGTTACTTTCTGGAATCGCTGTTGCGGTTCCTGAACGTAATAGAGCAATCTCTGTGCCAAGTCTAACTTAGTCACGATAACACGCCCAAACATAAGGCATGATCCGCAAAATAGCAGGCAACCTTCTTGGGGGTAGAAACAAAGGACTAAAGGGACAAAAACGACCTAAAGGACGTTGTTGCATACTCCTGATTGGTGCTATCTTTGAGTCCCTTAAGTCCTTTGAGACCTTGCTTTTCAAGATGAAACGACTGCTTTCAGGATAATAGGTGCATAGGAGAAATCGGCGACCACCTCCTGCGCAAAAATTACCTTTGAGGAACTGGACAGCCGGGCTATATTTGCGCAACAACCCGGAAAGCGGAAGAAACTGATCGCCTTAGACGTTACTTGCTATAAAGAAGAATATCTGTACCAGGAAAGTTTTGCCATGAGCAACATCGCCATTTATGATTCGAAACCGTATACCCGGCATTCCTTTGAAGCACGCAATACTGGCGGCCTCCCCATCACCTTCTTTGAGCATAAACTGACCGGCGATACGGCCGGGTCCGCCGCCGGTTTCGATGCGGTATGTATTTTTGTCAATGATACCGTTGATGCCGAAGTGGCAATGCGGCTTAAAGAGTTGGGCGTCGGCCTTGTCGCGTTGCGCTGTTCGGGATACAACAATGTGGACCTGAACGCATGTGCGCGTCATGGAATCAGCGTGGTGCGGGTGCCCGGGTATTCTCCCCCCTCCGTGGCCGAACACAGTATCGCGCTCATGCTTGCACTCAACCGGCACATCATGCGCGCCCATGCACGGGTGCGTGAAGGCAACTTCTCCCTGAACGGGCTGACCGGCTTCGAAATGCGCGGGAAAACGGCGGGCATTGTGGGAACCGGCCGCATCGGCACCTGCGCCGCGGAAATTCTTTCAGGTTTCCGGTGTTCCATTCTGGCCTATGACCCGCACCCCGCCGAAGCGCTTTCCAAGAATCCACGTCTGCGCTATACGGATATGGATACGCTCCTACATCAGTCCGACATCATAAGCCTGTATGTGCCCTTGTTGCCGACAACGCGGCATCTTATTAATGATGAAGCGATCAGGAAAATGAAACGGGGCGTTATGCTCATTAACACCAGCCGGGGCGCACTCGTGGATACGGCGGCCCTGATTCGGGGGTTAAAAAGCGGTAAGGTCGGCAGCGCCGGCCTCGACGTATACGAAGAGGAATCCGACTACTTTTTCGAGGACCGTTCGGAGTATATCATTGCCGACGATCTGCTCGCCCGGCTGTTGACCTTTAATAACGTGCTGATTACCAGTCACCAGGGATTTCTGACCAACGAAGCGCTTGACGCTATCGCCCTGACCACGTTCCAGAATATCCAGGAATACCTGGAAGGGAAACGGGAAAAAGAATTATCCAACGGTATTTGCCCGAAATGTGGGTAAAGGTTGTGGGTAAATTCTTCTATTCTTTCGACTCGCTCCCAAACAGGACGTTGGAAACCAAGGGAAAACGCGGCAAGGATGCCGCGTCTACCTTACAACACTTGTTTCCCACGACAAATGCCGTTTCGTCCAAGGGGCTCCTTTTCCTGCTACCAGAAACTACGAACATGCTTATAGGAACGGATACGTTTGTCCTTGGTGAGTATTACCGCATCTTCTTCCCGTGCGGTGGCGACGATAATCTGGTCGGCGGGATCTTCATGAAAGGGCGGGGGGAGTAGCGTTGAATGACACGCAATCGCGGGGGATAAGGGAACAATCCGCAGTTTAGGCATGGCGAGAGCCCTGTCTATCCACGTGGATAAATCGCATGCGATACCCAGCCTGCCCTTTTCAACAAGTTTGGCAAACTCCCATGGCGAGATGGCAGAAAGTAATAACTCTTCATACTTCCCGGATTCATTGAGCAAGGCCGCTACTTTTCGAGACAGTTGCGCCGGATGCGCATGCCACCATATCCAAACATGGGTATCAAGTACATACTTCACCGGCCACATTCCCACATCTCGTTCCCGAGCGGCGAGACAATATCCTTCTCGAAAACCAGGGTATCCGCAAGACTTCCCATTTTCCCAGGTGCATCGGAACCGCTTATGGGCAGCACCTGCGCGACAGGCTCACCGCGCCTGGTAATCACAATACCTTCCCGTGTCTTTGTCACCCGGTCCAGCACTTTGAGGGCATGGGCCTTGAACTGACTTATTCCCATTGTTTCCATACAAGTCTCCTTGACTCAAGTATAGTCAATTCAATTGGTCAGTTCAAACTGTAACACTTTTAAGGTCAGTCTGTAAAGAGCCTTAGGACTCCCCCATAAACTATGAAAATAAGTTCGTTCGGAAGCCAGAGAAAGACCCGTCGCACTGTTTCCGCTTGGGTCAATTCCTGCTTTCCGAACATAGTTTCAGAGCAGCTGATCACCCCGGCAGACCGGGGTATTTATAGACAGTAACTTGTCGCTTACGAGCACGATTACAGTACCGTTCAAAACTGTGTCAATTTTTACGGACGTGATGAGCCCGACCGAAAAAGGCTAACAGTACCCACTGGGGAGAGATTCGTGTTTAGCCTATCACCAGCGCACACTGCTGGAATTCAACAATGAGACCTTGATAGGTACATTCAGAAAGCATTATAATGTGCGCCTTACCCCATTCTTAGACCACGGACCGCCAAATTTAAGGTGGAATCTGTGTCTCCTGTTTGCGTGACATGAGGGCCTTGGCTGTCCTCCCTTGCAATGCCTTCGCGTAGCGTAGCCCGTCCCCGATAGGGGCAGCCCGTAGGGCTGAGGGCACAGCGAAGCGAAGGCATTGGGCGTTTTCAACTGTCTTCTACTTTCCAAAGAATACTTCAGCCGGCGTTCTTTTGTCAAGCGCCGAATGTCGCCGCTCTTCGTTGTAATATCGGAAATACTTTTCTAATCCCTGATACAACGAATGTCCATCCTCATACGCCTTGGGATAGACATCCTCATATTTCAGTGTCCACCACAGCCGTTCAATGAATACGTTATCCAACGCCCGACCGCGTCCGTCCATGCTGATTGCAATTTCACGGTCAAGCAACACCCGAGTAAACTCATGGCTTGTAAACTGCGCGCCTTGGTCTGTGTTGAAAATCTCTGGCGTACCATGAGCCAATGCCTGTTCCAAGGCGGACACACAAAATGTGCTTTCCATCGAATTGGACACTTCCCAAGCCAGCACGTAACGGCTATACCATTCCATGACGGCTGTCAGATACATGAATCCTTTGCGCATGGGAATGTACGTGATGTCCGTACTCCACACCTGATGTACCCGCTCTATGGCCACATCGCGCAATAAATACGGGTATATATGATGCCCTGGAGCGGGTTTGCTCGTATGCGGCCCCGGAGTAATAGCCTGCAAGCCCATCTGTTGCATCAAGCGGGCAATACGCTTATGATTTACTGCGTAGCCCTGTTCTTGCAACCAATCGGTCATGCGGGGCGACCCGTAATCCGGATGACGCATATACTGTTCATCAATCAGCCGCATCAAACGTAGATTCAACTCTGAGTCCGTTCGTGGTATGTAGTAGAAATAGGAACGGGACAGGCCTGCCAGTCTGCATTGTCGTCGAATGGAATAAGCAGGATCGGGGCTCATCCAATGTCGCCGCACAGAGACGGGCAGGCTCAAAGTTTTTTTTCGAGCCACTTAATATCCATCTTGAGACGACCGATTTCTTCGTAAAGGGGAGCCGTCAACTCTTCTTCACTCCTGGATGTTCCAGCATTCTTCCGGGAAAACAATTCCGGCGCATGAGAGAGCAACTGCTTTTTCCATTCCGAAACCTGATTCGGGTGCACCTGATATTCCGAAGCCAGTTCGGTCAAAGTCTTGACCCCTTTGACCGCCTCAAGTGCTAGCTTGGCCTTGAACTTATCCGTGAATTGTCTGCGTTTCTTGCCCATCTGCATCCTTTCTTTTTGACCATTTAAAGGATACAGATTCCACTTAAGCCAGTGGTACTAATTTCGGGGTAAACCGCAGTAAAATAACAAAAACAATATCAGGAGGGTATGTGTATGAAAAGCGGATTGCTCGTTTCTACAGTGTGTGTTATTGTGTTTTGTTCTTTTTGCGTATATGCTGTTGAATTAACTCCTGATTGTGAATATGTGTTCAATCCAGCTGATGGTACGCCACCCGGATTTGATGCCTCTGCAGACGTGCTTTGGAGCGCCCTTCAAATGGTGGATTCTGACTTACCAGATACGTACCAAGAATTGGATTTGGATGAAGATGGTATTCCTGACCACTATCAGATGGCTATGTTGGGCGCAGTGCTATGTTCAGATGATGCAGATTACTTGGCACTATTTGCGGCAAATTCAATATTGATAAGTACGCTTTCTAATAATCTTTATCTTGCATGCAATCGCGCAGGACAACTTGGTGATGTCCTGAAGAATCTGTCCGCTGTCTTATTGAATTGAATTGCGCGACAGCTAACAGAATTAGACGTTCCGGCAACTGCCGGGACTCTAGTAACTTTCGATTTCGGTTCGCAATCCCTTCAATCCTACGGCTACATGCTTGCGTCCCACGCTTAAAGTACAGGATTATTCCCGTTAGCTATCCGGTGGCAGCCATCTTACTGGGGCGCGACGTGCCCCGGTAAGAACATGCGATCTTGCCTTGCCGTACCCCAAATTGAGATTTGGAAACGGGAGAAACCCGTGCATAATATCTTGGGACAAGTGACGTTTGTTAAACGAATCCTACACTATCAACATCATGATTGAAGACACATTCCGAAGCATGGGGGTTATGAAAGGGCAAACGAAAAACTTTCCGACATAATTTTACTCAGGGTGACATAAAACGATTCGCCTTGTGAATATATAAACAGAAGAAGACAATCTCAATCGAGATGAAACAGCAACAACAAAACCCGAAAAAGAAAGGAGATTGAAAAATGAAAAGGATGTTGGCAACAGTAATGGTGGTCAGCGTGGTGTTGGCGTTTACAGGCGCCGCTTTTGCCGCGGAGGTTACTGGAAAGGTGGAGGCGTCCGGCGCGAATACTTCCATCAAGGCAACCAGCGTGAAGGCGGATGACGGAACAGCCATGCTTTCCCTGGCAGGCAAGACCATCAAGGTCGTAGGCACAAAAAGTGGTGACGTGGCGAAACTAGTGAACAAGAAAGTTGTAGCCAAGGGCACCCTGAAGGCCGAAAACACGGAAATTGATGTGACCTCCGTCTCTGAAGCGCCTGCTCCAAAACCTGTTCCTCCCGCGCCGAAGAAATAGTTGAATCATGTTTCAAAGCAAACATTTTACGCCTGTGAGGGTGATATAATTCCCCTCACGGGCGATGCGTCTTGAGATCAGTTTGGGATTATTCAGCGATTCTCTTTGATTTTATAAAGAGGTTGAGATGGAAAATATTCTCGAAAATATAGAGAAATACCGGGACCAGCTATATAGATTTGTCCTCCGTAACGTATGGGATTCTTCCGCGGCCGACGACGTATTTTCTTCTGCGATTTTAGCGGTATATGAAAATCGCGACAAATATATCCCTGGCACTAATTTCCGCGCATGGATGTATAAAATTCTGACAAACAAATGTTTTGCGGCTAATCGGGAAACCAAGCGCGTTTTCGATAGAATAGATGAAGACGATGCCGAATATATAGCCCAGGATAGCGCCAGTGCAACCGGTTTCCCTGCCGATGATCCGAAAGACTTCCTGGAACAATGCGGCGATGAAGTCTATAAGGCCTTCCAGCACCTGTCCACCGCACAGCGTTCCTGCATATTCCTTAAAGATGTGGAAGGATTTAGCTATCGGGAAATCGCCGAGATACTGGGAATCCCCACGGCAACAGTGATGACTCACCTGGCCCGGGGTCGCGTGCGATTAAGGAAGGAGTTGTATCACTATGCAAAAGAACATGGTATTATCCGCTCGCCTGTCAAATTGGCACTTGTCCAGCGCGGCACGGAAACCTTAACACCCGGGAGCATGGCGCTACAATGAAAACATTCGACGAAATCATGTGGGCTTTTCTTGACGGAGAAATGACGGCTTCGGAATTTTCCCAGCACGCGCATTCCCTGTCCCGGGAAGACAGGCTGTTGTATTCCAGGGAATTTCTGCTTGAACATGCCTTGGGCGAAGTATTGAGTACCCCGGTTACATGTCCGCCAAATGCCTGGAAACATGCCATGGAAAATATCCAGGCGCGACAGAAGGCTGACAGGAAAACAGCGTGGTTGCGACAGAAAAGGAAATATCTCTGGTTATCTCTTCCCCTGGCGGCTTTACTGGTAGCCTCTTTTGGCGCGAACTTTTTCTTCAGAGGCCGTACAAACGAGCCCGAACTCAATCTTTTCAGCCAGCCAAGTTTGTTATTGGAAAACTTTCAACCCCAAGCCAACGACAACATCTCCGAAGTGCGCTCTTTTATGGAACAATGGGATCTTCCCGTGATGCTGGATCCAGCTGACGATTTTGACGGTCAAGATTCTCCCTATCGTATTCTGGGCGCCCGGGCTGATGTTTATCAAAATGAAGATGTGATTCAACTCTTGTTTGATCACAAGGGTAGCCGGGCCGGCTTGGTTATTGTAAAGAACGGCGGCATCGCGGCCAAACAAATTGGGGATGCGGTGGGCAATGGCTCTGTTCGGGCTATGCGTTCCATTGGAGATGTGATGGTGGCGGCTATCGGCGCCTATGTTCCGCAAAATCTAACACACATTATCAATGATGAATGGCCAATGGAAAATGAGAACCAAGAAGAAATAGAAGAAACACCCCCGGACACGCTTTACAGTCCTGAAAGCGTTATGGAACCGGATGAATCCTCAAAGAATTACAACCAACAGCATTCCCAGGAAGTCTTTCCATTTCAGGAAATCTCATCGCTGCCTGAAACGAGTGATGGCGCTCAGCCCTTACCGGGGATAACAACATAAGACAGCTGTTCCCGGGATAGGTCTTCCCAACAGCCGAACAGAGGGGACGGGAATGTTGGAATCAGAGTAGAAAGTGTCGTGACGTGAAATTATCGGTTAATCAGCTGAACTTGTGGTCGAATACAAACTTCGGCAGATTAATGCCGTGACATACGGAACATTTTTTACCGATGGGGCCCGGTTCGCCCTGATAGTGTATGGCCTGAACATTGTCCGCATCATTGGGCGAAGGGCCCATAGTGTGGGGACTGCCGTGACACGCGGCGCAGGCAACTCCGTGGTGACCTTTTGCGTTTCTGAACAGTGTGCCTTCCTGCTCGAATTCAAATCCATCCCGTTCGTGACAATCATCACAACGCGGTTCATCAACCCAGGGACGGCGGTTTTCCGAAGCGACCGCGGACATGTCACCATGACAACTCATGCAACCCAGTCCTTTTGACACATGCAGATCGCGCAGGCATTGGGTACGCACGCCGGGATGACACGCGTAACAGCTGACTCCGATGCCCGCGGCCTGCAACACATCCGCGTCCATACGTCCCGAGTGGGAGTGATGCATCGCCCGGGACAGGGAGGGAACCCCTTCTTCACCAACAGTACCTAACGGCGCCTGCGCATGACAGCTGCCGCACATCACCGGTTGGCTGTTCACAAGATCCGTATCGTGCTCTTCGTCATGTTTGGTCAGAATGTCCAAAGCCGTTGACAGGGCTTCTTTACTCTCAGACCCCACCTTATCATCATCTCTTCCGTGACATGCGGCACAACTAATTTCCCAGGAAACGGGCACTACTGCTTGAGTGCTACCCACTGTTTCGCCGTCCTTCATTGCCGTAAACAATCCAAGAGGATAAGGATTCTCTGTACCGTCGTCCATAATGGGTGTTATGGGAATCCCTGTTACAATCCATCTGGATTCCTCTCCCGATGGCGGCGCCATGACCCCTGTCAAACCGTTTCCGGTAAGACCCATGTTCGGTACTAGAGAAACACCCATCAACGCGTTGGCATGCTCCCAGAAGTTGGTCTTTGTGGAGGAAATGGTGTTTCCCGGTATCTCATAGCTGATTTCCAGGCCTGAGCTAAGGATTTCAGGCGCAAATCCCCGCTGGATAACCTGAGCCTGCACCGTGTTGTACGGGGGCAAAATCATAAATGAAGAAAAGTCCTCATTCATGCAATGCATGCCCAGATCATTGTTGGCCAGGATTACAACGTCTTTATTGCAGGCGGCCAATCCGACCATAAGCAAGACCGACACTACCAGATATACGGGCGTTTTATTCATGGTACACATCCTTGTTCTATACAAAATGTTTAATCTCATGGCCAACAACGATAGTTTATCTGTTTTTGATAAAACTGTCAATAAGATATGCCCCAAGATATACCCCGAGTCCATGCACACATTTAACGAGATTCAAAAGATCCTGTAATCCTGTTCTCTTGAGAACAAATGGAATCTATTGCGTCAACGCTAGGAATGAGTAGATCCGGGACTGACCAAAAAGAGCCACACAATAAAGTGCGATGTGGCCCTCTTACCAATAATGATGATTTCTTCTGGTTCCCAAATTCCTATTTGGGAACCTCCTTTGCACTTGGTCAATACAAGTAACTTCACGGGAACAGGAAAAACGTGACGAGAGAAAGAAATGGAATTTCAAGAGAGAGCGGGTTCCCAAATAGGAATTTGGGAACCAGAGAAAATACGAGTGGTGCATCCCTTTACCAATAATGGTTTCTCCCCTTGGTTAATTTGCAGTCCAGACCAGCCGCTACCGCACTTGAGCGGCCGGGTCGGAAGCAATCTGACAGTCCCAGCCGCCGCCGAGGGCCTTGATGAGCAGGACGGTGGCAATTCTCCGTTCATTGAGGGCCTGCACTTCGGACAGCTCGTTGTTCAGCAGCGTCTGTTCGGCGTTGATGACGTCGAGGTAGTCAATGGTTCCGGTGTCGTACTGGATTTGGACGAGGCGCAGGTATTCCCGCGCGGCGGCAACGGCTTTCTCTCTGGCCTCCGCCTCATCGGAGCGCCCATGGATATCGGTCAGGGAATCCTCCACATCCCTGAATGCGCCGAGCACGCTGTTGCGGTAGGCGGCCTGCAGCTCGTCATATCTTGCCCAGGCTTTCTCCAGGCTTGCCTTCAGTTGGCCGCCTTGGAAGATGGGCATGGAGATACTGGGCCCGAAGGACCAGGTTTTGCTCTTCCAGTCGAGGATATCTTCGAGTGCGGCGCTTTGGAAGCCGGCGCTGCCCACGAGCTTTATACTGGGAAAGAAGTTGGCCTCAGCCACCCCGATTTCGGCGCAAGCCGCCGCGAGGTTCTGTTCGGCGACGGCAAGGTCGGGCCGCCGGCGCAGCAGGTCCGCGGGCAGCCCCGCCGGCAACACAGGCGGATCCGTGTCCAGAGTACGGGCATCCAGCGAGAATGCCGCGGGCGCCTTTCCCAGCAGGATGGCAATGGCATGTTCGAGGTCGGCGCGCTGACGCTGTATGTCGGTTGTCTGGGCCCGGGTCGCCTCCAGTTGAATCTCCGCCTGCAGGGCATTGGTCTCGTTGACCAGGCCGGCTTCGTACTGCTTCCGTGTCAGTTCCGCCTGTTCCCCGTAGAGGGCCAGGTTCCGGTTCAGGATGTCCAGGTGCGTGTCCAGCATGCGCAGGTTGAAATAATTACGGGCGACATCGGCCAGGAGGGTTTGTCGTACGACCTCGAGTTCGTAGACCGATGCCTGTACCTGGGCTTTGGCGGACTCATAAGAACGCTGCACGCGACCCCAGAGGTCTATCTCATAGGAAAGATCGAACGGAACTTGAAAGCGGTTGCCGGTGGTGGACGATGCCGTTCCCAGGGTGGCGCCGGCCTGGACGCCGCCCAGATTGGGCGTTTCTCCCTGCGCCAGGGCGTTGACCGCACCCAGCACACTCGAAACCTGCCCAAGGGTGGAAGACACCTTTTCAAGGCCGCTGGATTCGGTTGAGACCGTCTGCACCGGGGAACCCGACCGGGTTGCGGCGGGGTTCACGGAGATCACCGGGTAAAAGCCGCTCTTGACCGAAGCGGCCGAGGCGCGGGCCTGGGCCAGGCGGGCCATTGCGGCCTGGAGATCGTAATTCGCCTCCAGCGCTTCCTCACACAAGGCGTCAAGATCAGAGTCGTTAAACAAACGCCACCAGTCCAGGGTCAATTCCGGTTGGCCGGACTCCGTTTCGGTGGCGCTCTTGTAGCCGTCCGGCAGTTCCAGGGACGGACGTTCATAGTCCGGACCGGTCTTGCAGGAAACAATGCAACAGGCCGCCAGCAGCAACACTGAAGTTTTCAAGCAGAGCCGGACCACGGCGATATGGCCGAAAGTCGCGGCGGTTTCCCTTGGTACTGTCGAATTGTTATTCATGGCGTAAGGCCTCAATGGGATTGAGCATGGCGGCTTTCCGCGCGGGGAAAAAGCCGAATACGATGCCGATGGCGCCGGAAAACAGGAAGGATTCCAGGATGATCGGCATGTTCAGGATAAACGGCACCTGAAGCAGCCCGGAGACCGCGAGCGCGGCCGCCAGCGCCAGGGCGATGCCGATGAGACCGCCGACAGAGGAAAGCACCAGCGCCTCCACAAGAAACTGGAGCAGCACTTCTCGCTCCAGCGCGCCAATGGCGAGGCGGGTGCCGATCTCGCGGGTGCGTTCGGTGACCGACACCATCATGATGTTCATGATGCCGATGCCGCCTACCAGCAGGCTTACGGCCGCCACCGCGCTTAACAGGCCGGTGAGCACCCTGGTGGTGCCGGTAAGCATGGTGGAAATCTCTTTCATGTCCATGACGCTGAAATCGTCTTCCTCCAGGTCGGACAAGTGGCGGCGCTCGCGCATCAGGTAGCCGATTTCTTTCTTCATTTTGTCCGTGGACACCCCGTCCTTCACGGACAGCCGGATAACACTCACGTCCGTTTTCCCCGAGATGCGGCGCTGAAAGGTGCGCAGGGGAATGATGACCGTGTCGTCCTGGTCGCTGCCCATGGAGGACTGGCCTTTGACTTCCAGCAGGCCGACGACTTCGCAGGAAAGTTTGTTCAGCCTGATTTTGCCGCCGATGGGATTCTGACGGCCGAACAGTTTATCACGCACAGTCTCGCCGATAATGCAGACGGCCGCCCCGGACCGGATTTCCGGCGATGTAAAACTTCTGCCTTCCTCGATTTTAAGGTTGCTGACCTCAAAATACTGGTCCGTCGTGCCCGTGACCGTGGTGGACCAGTTTTCATTGGCATAGATGGCGGTAACGGGGCTCGCGGACGTGGGGGCCACCGCCCTGATGGACGGTATTTCCCGGGCAATGGCTTCCGCGTCGGCCAGTTTGAAGGGCGCCCCGCCGCTTCCTTGTCCGGGCCCCATGCGCTTGCCGGGCATGACCATCATCAGGTTGCTGCCGAGGCTGGATATCTGGTCGGTCACCTGCCGGGTGGCGCCGCCGCCGATGGTCACCAGGCTGATGACGGCGGCCACGCCGATGATGATGCCCAGCATGGTCAGGAACGAACGCATCTTGTTGCGGCGCAGTTCCCGCAAGGCCAGTATGAAGGCATTGGTGATCATCAGGCCTGTCCCTTGTGGTTATGGTCCTGGTCAATCAGGCCGTCCTTGAAATGGATGGTGCGCCCGGCATAGGCGGCCATCTCGGCTTCGTGGGTAACCATCACGATCGTGAGTCCGTGGTCCCGGTTGAAGGAGGTCAGCAGTTCCATGATTTCCTTGCTGCGCGCGGAGTCGAGGTTGCCCGTAGGCTCGTCCGCCAGCAGCACGAGGGGCGCGGTGACGATGGCCCGCGCAATGGCGACGCGCTGCTGCTGGCCGCCGGAAAGTTCGCCCGGGGTGTGGTGTTCCCACCCCGTCAGTCCCACCTGCGCCAGCGCCTCGCGGGCACGGGCGTGTCGGCGGCGGCGGGGTTCGCTGCGATACACCAGCGGCAGTTCCACGTTTTCCTGCGCGGAGGTGCGGTTCAGCAGGTTGAAGCCCTGGAAAACAAAGCCAAGATAATTGCGCCGCAACAGCGCCCGCTGGTTTCGGGTGAGTCTGCCCACCTCCACGCCGTAGAAGCGGTAGTCGCCCGAGGTTGGCGCGTCCAGACAGCCCAAAATGTTCATGCAGGTGCTTTTCCCGGACCCGCTGGGGCCCATGACGGCCACGAACTCTCCCTGGTAAATGGCGAGGTCCACGCCGCCCAGTGCGGCCATGCTGGCGGCGCCGGTCCCGTAAATTTTGGTTACATTGCGGAGTTCAATGAGGGGGTTGCCATTCCCGCTATCGGAAATTGCCTGGTTCATTTCGCGGTCGTCATATCGGTTATGAGTTCCATGCCGGATTCGATTTCACCGGCAACCACCTCAGTCATTTTCCCGTCGCTCAATCCCTTGGTAATGTGTACGGCCGTCATTTCCCCGTTTTGCAGGGTCCACACATCCTGCTCCTTGCTGTTGGCGTTGGCGTTGCCGCGGGGGGTGGGAGCGGAACTCCGCGGGTGGGGCATAATACGGCTCAGCAGCATGCCGCTTCCCGTGTCTTTCTTTTCTTCCTCCACCGGCGGGCTGAAGCGCAACACCACGTTGGGCACCAGTACGACCTCCTCGCGTTTGTCCACCACGATCTGCGCCGTGGCCGTCATGCCCGGGCGCAGCCGGAGTTCGGCGTTGTCCACACTCAAAATCGTCTTGTAGGTGACCACGCCTTCCACCGTTTCGGATCCGAAACGGACCTGGGTGATTTTCGCCGGGAATACCTGGTTCGGGTAGGCATCCACGGTGAAGGTGGCGTCCTGGCCCTCCTTGACCTTGCCCACATCGGCCTCGTCCACATCGGCCTGCAATTCCATTTGCGTCAGGTCTTCCGCCAGCGTGAACAACACCGGCGACTGGAACTGGGCCGCCACGGTCTGGCCGGGCTCCACGGAACGTTCCAGCACAATGCCGTTCACCGGGGAATGGACCACCGCCTTGTCGAGGTCGGAACGGTTGGCGTCCACCGTGGCCTGGGCCTGGGACACGGACGCCTTGGCGCCGGCCTCCTCCGCGCGCGCCCGGGCGACCGCGGCTTTCTGGGCGTCATACTCAAATTTTGACGGCATCTTGCCATCGCTCAATTTCTTGACTTCCTCCAGCCGCGCCATCTGCAGTTCCGCCTCTTTCACCGTGGCCTGCGCCTGCAGCAACTTGGCGCGCGCGGACTCGAGGGCCGCCTCGGACTGCAGCGACTGCGCTTTAAGTTTGGAGGTATCAATCTCCGCGAGTACCTGCCCCACCTCCACACGGTCGTTATAGTCCACCTCCACCGTCTTGACCGTCCCGGACACTTCGATGCCGACCTCCACGGTCTTAATGGGTTCCAGGGTGCCCGTGGCGCTCACGGTCACGACGATGTCGCCCTTTTCCGCCGCTTGCGTTTCATACGTAACGGCGGAGGTGGTGTCACGGTTCAGCCAAAAATACCCGCCCCCCGCCAGCCCCCCCAAAAGCAGGCACCATACCAGGATTCGCAAGAGCCTGGAGATAACCGCGCGCCGGCGTCCGACGCCCAAGGTCTTTGCGACATCCAATTCCGGACTTTTAAGAGAGGCCATTTTAGGATTCCTGTTGTGTAGGGAGCAACGCCGCAGCGGGGTGTTCTATTGTTTCAGCGGGGGCTTCACAGCCAATGGTACAGAGCACGGGATTATGCTGTGGCCCACGCTGGGAAAAGACAATATAAAGACCTTCGCCATGGAGTAAATACGACTTGGTAACCAAGCGGAAACTAATTGGTATGGGTGCATAGCAACCCAATCCTAGCGGATATTGTCACTGTATATCTGCCCTGAACTCCTTAAGGCGGGTATGCTCCACAAGCCGATCCAATGTTTTTACTGTAAATACCTTGCCTCGTGTTGCGAGGATCATTTTCTTCATGTCTTCACGGCGCTGGCCGAACCCGCGACCAGCAATACACGCGATGACCTCATACTTTGGATTGTCTGCGGTGCGTCCAGCAAGACTCAATTCTCCCAAATGCTGTATACGAGTAACCTTGTCTCTTGCTGTACCGTCATCTTCCGTTATCTTCGCTTCAATGATGATCTGGGGGTTAAACTCGCTAGGGATGATAAAATCAGGGGCTTGATCGAAACCCTCAATACGTCCCGCACGTTTGGTCTTGCGGAAGCTTATTCCTCCTTGGGACAAGACATCTTCGATGGCTGATTCGAGGCTGTCTCCAACCAATTCACTTACAGAATCGCGGTGACCAGCAAATGGTCTTCCAAGAAAACGCTCGTAAAGCAACATTGAGTAAGGAACTCCCATGCCAGCAAGATTCGCGATACTCTCGGCACCGTGTCTTGTGTCCGCTTTGTCGAGTCGATGTAATTGATCGGGGAACACTTGGGGCACGCCTTCTAAAAGCAGCCGACATGCAGTATCAATAAGAGCCATGAGTCGTTCTCTTGTGACACCATTGATGCTAATCGGACTGTCGGGAGCCATTCGTATCTTACGGTCGAGGGAACGGACAAAGCCCTGCGTCACAACAGTTCCAGTCCTCTGGCTCGTTACGTAGCCCCATTCGGGAGGAGTGAAGCCGAGCATAGTACGGAGAACAACGATTGACATCGGCTCTTGCAAGGTTACGGACATCACTGCTGCTGACTTAAAGTTGGAAAATCCTTTTGTGGCAGTCTTCAGTGCTTCGTAACCACGCTCGAAAACGGGATATTCGACAAAACCAGAACCCTTGGGCATGACAAGGAACTCTGATTCGAGACAGGAAAATACTGAGTCTACATAAATTTCCGGATCTTTCAGTATATCCTCGAATGTCGCTTCAAAAGGATACGTTGGCATAATCATCTCCGTATTCATCTGTATTTTCAAGCAATGAAAATTGTGGTGGCCGGCAGGGTGGATGATTCGGGTCATTTAGATGTTTTTCGACTTCAGGCCACCCTCCAAAGCCCCTTAGCCATTGAGAGACTTTTATTATTCTTTTGGATACGTCGATTGTTTTATCCCAGACGCTTCGGAGATTCCATATCGCCAAACGGATAAGATGACCGTATGCTATACATCGCGTGTCCCCTAAAGACGGCTCAACGTTACCATTTTGAAGATCCACCAAATCATCGCGAACAAGGGAGGCGACCTCTTCTGCCGAAGTGGCCAACATTTTTCGGGAGATAAACCCAGTACTTCGACAAACGAATATTGTATCGATGATTGATGATCCAGTACCGTTAATATGGATGGAAGCACTCATTTCTGCGGGACATGGTAAGGACGCAGAACAAGTCATACCAGCGTCGAGAACTGCAACGGCTACAGGCAGATAAGCTTCAAGGCTGTTATGGTGATACGTGAAGGATAGCGGCGCTCCAGTTTTCAAGGCTTTTGACATTCGCTGGAAAACAACAGAGAGACCTTCGGTGAAGTGCTCCAGCCCCCTTCCCATATCTATGTTGCCGGTCAACTCCTGTGGATTTCGCGTTGTTGGGCTTCCAAAGCCGTTAATCTGTTTGCCGATCAATCGCCGTAACCAGACATAACAAAAGTCCATCAACTCAGCATACTGGACATTCCCGAAGTAAGGCGGATCGGTAAACACCGCATCAAGAGAAGACTCCGGGAGTTCATTGGCGGCGGAATCGCCGCAATGAATTTCTACTATCCTTTGTTGTTCCTTAATTTCTCCGTTGAGATGGTCTCCTATCCATTCACCTTTGATGGGTACTACTTCTTTTTGTTTTCCTTTGTGTCGCACTTCAAACGGGGTATCGCAATAGGATTTCGCTTTGCGAAATTTTTCCGTGATGTTTTTCCACCCGCCGCTTCCAACGCAAATATTTTTATTTTTATCCATGATTCCCAAAATATTGGATTCACATTGAATCAGACCTACGGGGAATCCATGTACGGAAAATATATCGAGGGACTTTAGCGCCATCGTGTCATAGCGGCAAAGCATGTTCTGGTAGCGAAGCAGGTCAGACAGGTTCGTTGCAAGAGCGTTCCGAACTCGTTCGTTTGAAATTCTTGATATAATTCGCGCCGACAGTTCGAGGCCAAGAAGCTGACGCGCGTTGAACATTTCCATATATCGCTTATATCCCCAACGGTGGAGACGGTTCGTTTCATCACCGGAAGGAATTATATCGTTAGGCACAAACCGTGATCTTAATTTTGCCCAGCGTGTCTCGGATTCTATCACCCGACCAAAGTCTTGATCATCAGGAGACTTGAAGAATCGTCCACTGTGACTGTTTTTGCACGATTGACAATAATATTCAATTGCAAAAAGGCGATGCTTGGGAGGGCCAAGTCCAGTATTTGGGAACCTGTTACTAGCCCCGCAATTTGAACACTTGCAACTGTTTCTACTGGCAGGTCCATTCAGAAAAAGGGCGCAGCCACAATGTCGGCATTTACCAGGATTTTTTCGATCATCTGTTTCAGTCAATTGCCCGCATGAAGAACATACGAAAACGTTCTTCGGATGCCTTGCATCAGATGAGATAAGATAGCCAGGAAAAAGGTCCACCATTTTTCCACAGACTTGGCACGTAATCGTTTTAACCCACAAAAAATATTTCACTTGAGCTTCTGCGTTACCACAGATTACGCACCGGGTACGGTATAGATTACAGACGTTATTTCCGAGTTCAACATGCAGGGAAGTGGCGGCCTTATCATAGTCAACTAGATTAAGATGTTCGATTTCCTGTTTCACTATCCAGTAGGACATGGGATTGATGTCAAAGCCGATCACAGCGCAACCCATCCGATTCGCTTCCAAAAGGGGTGTACCTCCCCCCATGAACGGATCGGCAATCCTAATTTTCGGAAATTCGTTTGACTGGTAAAAGGCCTCTCTCAGCGGCGTATCAGAAAACTCGGACAACAGAAGACCACGAAACAGTGTGCCTGGCCTACGAGCAAACCATTTGTGAACAGCGATGATAGGGCGGTAGTTCTGTTGAATCTGTTTTTCTTTTAACGCAAGGTCCGCTATAAATGGTATGTCGAAGTCTTTTTCGATCATTGGGCAAGCCTATTTGTCTGGGACTGAAAGCATATGATCTGCGGTATTTCATCCACCGGTTGATTGAACGTCATTGCTCTTGAAGTTTTACTTCCTCTTTATTGCCTCCGTGCATGCTCTTTGACAACTTTTAGTGTGTCTGCAAAGTTCAACTTTGTCGTCGCGTGCGTTCCTAAGTGCAACTTGAGAACGATAAGGCATAAGATGCTTTTATTTTACAGCACCATCGCCGCAATATTACTCGTAATGCTGTTGCCTGCTGAATTTATAGCGATTATACGGTATTCGAGTTGGATATAGCGAGGTTGGTTTGTGAGGGTGATTTCGGGGGTCAGGGCCATGCCTTCCTGGGACCAGTCGGTGAATTTTTGTCCGGGTAGTTGCTGTCGTCGCAGGATGACGTAAGAACGGACGTTTTTTTTTAATTACAAATGACGAATTACGAATTACGAATTGGAAACGGATATGGGATAGCGCAGGGAGGCATTTATGTGCATTGACACATTGCGATACTTGGAAACGCCATTGCGCGCGAAGTTGTGGTCCGCAACCGTGGGTGCCGGCAGAGGGAGCCCCCTTCGGCATAAAACACCCTACTATGAGGCGGGAAACGCGTGGGAAAAACAGGCGTCCGACACCCAGGGTCTTTGTGACCTCCAATTCCGAACGTTTAAGAGAGGCCATGTTGGGAATCCTGTTCCGCGGAGGTCGTTGTGTCCGCTGCCGGCTCGCCGAGTTCAAGGGGCGTTTCCCAGCCGCCGCCGAGGGCTTTATAGAGGGCGACGAGGCTGGTCAAGACGTTGGCCTGGGATTGGACGCGCTGGTCCTGGGCGGCGAAGAGGGTGCGTTGGGCGTCGAGGACGTTGAGGAAATTAACGAGTCCCTGTTTGTAGAGGTCGTCGGCGATGTCGAGTGCTTTTTGGCTGGCCTGGACGGCGGCGGTGAGTTCGACGAGGCGGTTTTGTTCTTTGGCGTAGCGGACGAGGGCGTTTTCGACGTCTTCGAGGGAGATGAGGACGGTCTTTTCGTAGTTGAGGAGGGCCTGCTCCTGTCGGGCGTGATGTATGCTGATAGTGGCGCGGATGCGTCCGGCGTCAAACACGGGCCATTGTATTGAAGGTCCTATGGACCACATATGATTGGCGCCGAGGCGCAGCCCGGGGAAGGTATCGTCGGTGCCTGAAAAGGCGCCGGTGAGGGAGAACTTGGGGAAGAGGTCGGCGGTGGCGACGCCGATGCGGGCGGTGGCGGCGGCGAGTTCGCGTTCGGCGAAGCGCACATCGGGGCGGCGGCTCAGCAGTTCGGAGGGGAGGCCGACGAGCACTTCGGGCGGCGCGGGGGGCAGGGGCGCGGCGTCGGCGAGTTCTTGGCGGAGGGCGCCGGGTTCGCGGCCGGACAGGATGCCGAGGCGGTGGATGGCCTGCTCCACATAATATTCCATGGCGGGGAGGGTGGAACGGGTGGTTGCCAGTTGGGCTTCGGCGCGTTTCACGTCGAGTTCGTTGGTCAGCCCGGCCTGGAAGCGGGCGGTTACCAAGGCCAGGGATTCTTCCAGGGTGCGGCTTTGTTGGCGGCTGATTTCGAGGCGGTTTTGAAAGGCGCGCAGGTCGAAGTAGGTGCGGGCCACTTCGGCGGCGATCATGATGAGCACGGACCGGCGGGATTCTTCGGCGGCCTCTATTTCGGCGCGGGCCGCTTCCGTTGCGCGCCGTACGCCGCCGAAGAGGTCCAGTTCCCAGGAGGCGTCGAAGCCGGCCTGGTAGAGGTTTGAATAACGGCTTGGCGGCTTGCCCGCGCCTTCGGTGCCCATGGACACGCTGACGGTGGTATTGCCCTGGCCGCTCAGGTCGGGGGACAGGGTAATGCTGGGCCCGCCGGGGGCGGAGCCTGTGACGGAAACGCCCTGGAGCCCGTTTTGGGAAAACACGGCGGAGCCGCGACCGGAGGGACCACCCGACGCGGGGGTCTCCACACTCTGCTTGCGCTGATAGGAGGCGGAGGAATTGACTTGGGGCCAGAGCGCGGCGCCGGTCATGAGGAGACTGGCCCGGGCTTCGAGGATGCGGCTCTCGGCGGTTTGCAGGTCAAGGTTGGATTCCAGGGCGCGGGCGACCAGCGATTCCAGCGTGGGGTCGGTGAATGCCGTCCACCAGTGGACCCGTTCGGGGGACGCGGCGGTTTCGCCGCCTTCGAGGGGCTGGCTCCATTGGTCCGGCACGTTCAGGTCGGGCTTCTCGTAGTCGGGGCCGGTCATGCAACCCGTCATCAAGGCGCCCAGCAGGGCTATACGTATCCACCCAAAGGGTTTCATGCCGATGTTCCTTCTTGCGGTTGCGTGTCCGGGGAAGCCTGCGGGGAAACCGGCGGCGTCGGCCTGGGCTTTCTTCCGAGTTCACTGGTCCACTGGACAATGACAAAAAACAGGGGGATGAAGAATATGGCGAGGAAGGAGGCGGATATCATGCCGCCCATGACGCTGCCGCCGATGGAGTGGCGTCCGGACGCGCCGGCGCCCTGGCTGAGCACGAGGGGGAGCGCGCCGAGGATGGTGGTGATGGCGGTCATCATCACGGGGCGCAGGCGGAGGCGCGCCGCTTCAAGGGCGGATTCGAAAATGCCTTTGCCTGCCGCGCGTTCGACGGCGCAGAATTCGATGATCAGGATGGCCATTTTCGCGGTCAGGCCGATGACGGTGAGCAGACCGATCTGAAAATAAATGTCGGCCTCCTCGCCCCGGTACCAGACCCAGAGCGTTGCGCCGAAGGCGGCGAAGGGAACGCTCAGGAGCACGGTAATGGGCAGGGACCATTTTTCGTACTGGGCGGCCAGCACGAGGAAGACCATGACGAGGCCGAAGATAATGACGTAGAGGGACTGGTTGCCGGCCTTGATTTCCTGGTAGGAGCCGGAACTCCATTCCACGGCGTATCCCGGCGGCAGTTTTTCGGCGGCCAGTTCCTGCACACGACGAATCAGCTGGCCGGTACTGACGCCGGGCGCGGGCGCGCCGGTAATCTGGACGGAGGAGAAGCTGTTGAAGCGGCTGACCACGTTGGGGCCGGCCTCCATGGCGACATCCACGACTCCGGCCAGTTCGACCATGTCGCCCGAGAGATTGCGCACGTGTATTTTCTTGATGTCGTCAGGATTGTCACGGAATTCCGGGTCGGCCTGTAACTGTACCCGGTAGACCCGGCCGTAGATGTTGAAGTCGTTGATATAGTAGGAGCCGAGGTAGGCCTGCAGCGTGTTGTAGATATCTCCGATGGGAATGCCCAGCACCTTGGCCCGCGTCTTGTTGAGATTGACGCGCACCTTGGGCTGTCCTGTGTTCAGTTCGCCGGAAACGCCCTCGAAAAGGGGATCCTGGTTGAGTTCGGCCACAAAAGAGCGCATTACCGTGGAAAGATCGTTAATGTTGCTGCTGCCTCGGCTTTGCAACTGGGCCTCAACACCCGCACGCAGGCCCAGGCCGAAAATGGGCGGCGGAATGAAGGCGATAACAGTAGCCTCTTTGAGCGCACCGAACCTCCCGAAAATGCGGCCTACCACCGCCGCCGCGCTGTTCTGCGGTCCAGGGCGCTCATTCCAGTGCTTGAGATTGACGAACATGCTCGCCGCGCTGGGAGTGATGGCTCCTGAAAGCATGTCCTGGCCGCACATGGCCGACATGCCTTCCACTTCGGGCTGATTTAAGACAAACGCCTCAATCTCTTTCACGACGGCTATGGTGCGGTCCAGAGAAGCGCCCTGGGGAAGTTGCGCCACGACCATAAAGAACCCCTGGTCCTCCTGGGGCACAAAGGCGGTCGGCACGCCCATGAACAGCGTGTACACGCCCCATACCATTGCGCCGAACAGAATCATGGAAAGCGCGCCGAGCCGCACCACCCATTTGACCGCGGTCATATAGCGGCGTGACAGAAAGTTAAACCCGCTGTCAAACCAGCGGAATATAAAGAGTTTGTTGTGATTCGGCTGGAGCAGCCCGGCGCAAAGGGCCGGGGTCAACGTCAGGGCGACCACGCCGGACACCGCGACGGCCATGGCGATGGTGATGCCGAACTGCTTATACATCACGCCCGTGCTGCCGCCCAGAAAGGCCACAGGCACATACACGGCCGCAAGCACGAGCACACTGGCGATGATGGGGCCGGTAACCTGCTTCATCGCCTTGATGGTGGCGTCCCTGGGCGACAAATGCTCATCGTGCATCAGGCGCTCCACATTCTCCACCGCCACAATCGCGTTGTCCACCACGATGCCGATAGCAAGAACCAGGGCGAACAGGGTTAGCGTATTCACGGTAAACCCGATAATCAGTAATCCCGTAAAGGTGCCGATGATGGATATGGGGATGGCGACCAGGGGCACCAGGGAGGCGCGCCAGCTGCCCAGGAACAGCAGCACCACCACAACCACCAGCGCGGTGGACTGCAGGAAGGTCATCGCCACCTCCCACAGGGACACCTTGATGAACTTGGTGGTGTCCATGGGGATGGTATAGTGCATCCCCTCAGGGAAATTCTTTGCCAGTTCTTCCAGGGCGGCCTTGACCCCTGTCATCGTGTTCAGCGCGTTCTCCAGGGGCTGCATAATGACGGGCATAATCGCCGTGGTCTCCCCGTTGTACCGGCCCTCGGAACCATAGCCCAGGGCGCCCAGCTCCACCCGGGCCACGTCCTTTAACCGCACAATGGATCCATCAGGTTTGGCAAGCAGAATGATGTTCTCAAACTCCGCGGGGGTCGTGAGCCGTCCCGGCGCCAGCACGGGAAAGGTGAATTCAAGGCGGTTCGGGTTGGGCCTGCCCCCGATTTCCCCGGCGGCATACAATCCGTTCTGTTCCCGGATGGCCATCGCGACGTCACTGACCGTCAATCCCTTCATGACCAGGAGGTCCGGGTTCAACGAAACGCGCATCGAGTAGTCCTTGTTCCCGAAGACCATGACCTGGCCCACACCGGGCACCCGTTGCAGCGTATCCAGCATATAGATCATCGCGTAGTTGCTGAGGAAAAGGGAATCATGTTCCGGGTTGTCCGACTGCAGGGCGACGATACCGAGGAAGGTGTTCATGCGTTTGGATACCCGGGTGCCCTGGCGGATGACTTCCTGGGGCAGGCTGGGCTCGGCGCGTTTGAGCCGGTTCTGCACCTCGACCGCGGCGATGTCCAGATTCGTGCCGATCTCGAAGGACAGCGTGACGGAGAGGCTGCCGTCATTGGCGCTCTTGGACTGGTAATACAGCAAGTCCGGGATGCCGCTCATCTGCTGCTCGATGGGCGTCGCCACGCACTCCATGACCGTCTGGGCGTCCGCGCCCGGATAGTTGGCGCTGACCACGACGGTGGGCGGCGTGATCTGGGGCGAAGACTCGATGGGCAGGGTATACAGGGACACCAGCCCGCCGATGACAATGACAATGGATATGACCCACGCGAACACGGGGCGGTCAACAAAAAACTTGGCAATCATAACTGTTTCCTGCTTCGGGTTCGGGTTCAGGACTTTGGCGGCGTTGAATCGTGAGGCGGACCATCCCCGCCGGAAACTGCCGGGGCGTCCCCCTGGCCTTCCACAGTGACTTCCACGCCGGGCCGGACTTTCGTCAGGCCGTCCGTGATGACCCGTTCACCTTCCTTAAGACCGTCGAGTATTACCCAGTCCTGTCCGGACCATGCGCCGGTCGTGACCGGGCGCATTTCCACTTTGTTCTCCGCGCCGACCACATACACATAAGCGCCTTGCGGGGATTGGCCGACCGCGCGCTGTGGCACCACCAGCGAACCGGGGCGTTCCCACCCATTAAGGAGCACCTTCACAAACTGTCCCGGCTTCAGGGTCCGTTCAGCGTTTTCCAACGTGGCGCGCAGTTCCACCGTGCCCGTCCTGGGATCCAGGTCAATATTTTCAAAGTCCAGAATTCCCTTGTCTGGAAATGGCGTGCCGTCCAGCAGCGTAATTTCAACTTCCATGTTTTCCCCGCCGTTAATACGCTTCAGACGCCCTTCTTTTTCATCATGTTTCCACGTTAAGAAATCAGTTTCACTGACCTTAAAACTTACATAGAGCGGGTCCACCTGCTGCATGACGGTCAACAGGCTGTTCTGGCCGGCGTCCACCAGGCTGCCGGTTTCTTTCAGCGCCTTGCCCACATAGCCCGTCAGCGGCGCGTCCACCTTGGTATAACTGAGTTCAAGGTCAGCCTTGGCCAATTGCGCTTTTGCCAGGCGCAACGCGGCGCCCGCGCCCTGCCTTTCCGCTATCTTCTGGTCCAGGTCGCTTTGCGTGATGGCGCCGGGCTGGGTCACCGACTGGAGACGCTTCACCTCCTGCTCCGCCAGGTTCAGGCGGGCCTTCGCCTGTTCCACCTGCGCGGCGGCAACCTCGCGGTCCGCCTCGAAAGATCGGGGGTCTATGGTGAATAACCCCGTCCCTTCCTCCAGGTAGGTACCCTCCTGAAAATCGCGCGATTCAAGAAACCCCTGTACGCGCGCCCGAACCTCAACGGTCTTTGACGGCTGTGTCATGCCCACATACTCGTAGGTAACCGGCACGGTCCTGGATTCTACGGTTACAAGGGTAACCTGGGGCGGGGGCATTGCCCCGCCCGGAGGTCCCTGCGCATAGGCCTCAGAAAACATGCCGCCTGAAAAAAGAATTGCAAGAAGGATTTTGCTCTTCATCCTGTCTACTCCGGTTCTGTTAAGTGCTTCTTTAAATATTGTCTGAGGAACGGAATTTTGCCCTATGGAAAGTGCCGGTTATTTCTTCTTTCGAACCGCCCGTATTCCAGCGAGTGAAACCGTGAAGATATGTTCCGTCAGATCATCCACGAGGCTTTCGTTAAGACCAAAAATCTTACGGGGACCACCATCCTTGTGCATGGGAGCGGCGATAAAACACTGCCCGATAATGCTCATTTCACACCAATCCAGGTCTCTTTTCGACACGTTCGGCCCCAGGAGGTCCGCAAGGATAAGTTGTATGATTTCCCGGTCCTCGGCAAGTTGCCGGGCAAGCAGGCTTTCAAGCAGGCCGGTCGGGTCGAACATTTCGGACATGCGAATCTGGTGCAGATCTCCGATATGCTCCGGATCAAACAACCTGCGAAGATGGGCATGAATATAGGCGCGCAGCCTTTTTCCCGCGGGCGCGAAATCGGGCAGGCCGCCATCCAGGGGATAAAGATGCCTCAACTGCCGGGTCAGGTGTTCGAACACCTCCCGATACAGGTTTTCCTTGGAACCGAAATGATAATTGATGGAAGCCACATTGGTTTCCGCACGACGGCAGATCTCTGCATGGGTCGCATCCCGGTACCCCTTGGCGGCAAACACCTTGCAGGCGGCTTCAAGAAGTCGCTTTTTCGTATCGCTTCCGCGTCTTTGAGTTGGCATGACAGACCTTCCCGTTTGCACTCTATCGCCTATTTAAAATATCCATTTAAATTGTACAATAGATATCCGTTCCTTGTCAAGAACGGAAGCGCATCCTGCCAGTGGCGCCGGAAAGGGAGAAACACGGGAACCGCATAGCCCGAAACACCATTTACGCCCGGTTTGGGATGGGAAACCTAAAACGTTTTCGCCGCGTTCATCTGCGGCGCTCGCGCCGTTAAACCGGCCTGGCTATAAGTTGCACCTCCGGTATCAACGCTTCAACCTGATGCCGGGTAAAAGAACCGATATCCCACGTTATGGCGTTGGCTGTTCCCATGGCGACACCCAGGCGAATCGTGTCCGTCAAGTTCTTGCGCTGTGTCACTCCCAGCGCGAAGCCGGCCACCAAGGCGTCCCCGGAACCGACCGGATTCACTTCCTCGATCCGGGGCGGCCGGGCGTGAAAGCACCCTTCTTTTGAAGCAACCAGCGCCCCCTCCGCGCCGAGGGAGAGCACCACAAGTTCGATGCCCCCGCCTCGTAACCGGTCCACGGCCCGCCACTGCTGTTCCCGGGTGTCAACGTGCTCTCCAAGAAATTGCTCAAGTTCTTCCACGTTCGGCTTGACCATGAACGGCCCTCTTTCGAGCGCCTTGGCGAAAATTGTCCCGTACGCATCCAGAATAACGGGGACTTTGCAGGCATGGGCGATATCCAGCAAATCCCGGTACAAGGTATCCAGTGTGGGGTCTGGCGCCGAACCGTTCAAGGTAACCAGTTCCGCTTGTGTTACGGTCTCTCGAAACAATTCCAAGAAGCGACCGCGTTCCACCTCGGTGGTAACCGGGCCGGGTTCAAAGAAGGCGGTCTGCCGGTGCGGCGGTTCTTCGAGCACCGTCGTGATGGTCCGGGTGAAGCCGTCCACCCAAACCGGTACCGTCGGCACGCCGTCCTGCTTCTCCAACATGTCGACCACATGTCTGCCTGTCGGCCCGCCGACCAGGACCATGGCAACGGTATCCCCTCCCATGGCCTTGATTGCCCGGGAGACATTGCAGCCCTTACCGCCCGCGATACAAGTGCAACGTGGTGCACGGATTTTTGCGCCCAATTCGATGGGGCCGGTAAAGAGGGTCTTATCCACACAGGGATTCGGAGTTACGGTAAGTATCATGCTGTACTCCAGTTCTTTTACCCGGGTCAGATAAATGCACAGTTGCGTAACCGTTTTGTATACTATGGAGAGGGTATTTTATAAAGAATAGTGGGCGTTTTCCAAGAAGGCATTTTTTGCCCTCCTGCGTGCGCACCATGCAAAAAGCGGGCCATGATAGACGCTTACATTGATCCAAAAAAAGAAAATCTTGCCGGAACGGACCCCTCCTCCGTGCCCACGGATTTTTTTTCACTTACGTCCCTGCCGCCCGAACCGTCGGAACTTCCCGAAGTAGGCGGAAAACAGAAAACCGATTTCGCGTCGCTGCAGGCGGGAATACCCTTCCGCCCGGAAGTCATCGTAAACAATACTCTTGCGGACCATGCCGTAAACGCTTTAACGCCCTGCCTGATTTTTCTGCTGTCCTCCGTGGTGCTGCTGTACCTGTTGAACGTCCGCATTATTTATACCGATGTATTCGACCTCAACCTGCGCGTCTTCGCCATTTCGTTTGTGCTGGGCATTGTGTCACTCAACCGGCTCATCGCGCGCCATGGTTCCCAGGAGTCGTACCTGTACGTGTTCGGACTTTTTATGGCGGTGGCGCTGTATACCCTGATAACCACCGGCGGGTATGATGTCGGGTCCGTGGCGCGGCAGTTCCTGAACGAAAACATGTGGGTTGCCCTCTTTCTCAACATGTCGGTGGTTACCGCCGCCTGGTGGATGGTGAACCGACTCACCCACGAATGCTGTGTGGACGAAAGCGCTGTTGCGGGCGACATCGGTATTTTCACGGCCACGGCGGCCAGAATGCGGCAGACCCTGCGCCGCATGGCGTCAGACGCCCCGCCTTCGCGGGAGACGCGGATGAAAGCCGCCGGGATCGATCAAACCGTGGCACGCCCTGGGCGCCTATGATCCATCGGAACCGCTCCCTCGGGCGGCCTCCTGGCGGGAAACGGTACGCCAGGACTTGACCGACCGGCTGCCGGCCCGGCATCCGGGCATGGCCCTGTTTTATTTCTCCATTCCGGTAATGCTTGTTTTCATCCTTGGGCTGTACGTCCTCCAGCGGTCGGGTATGCCCGCCGTGCGTATGGGTGCTTACTACGTGGGAGTTTACACGTTCTGCGTGTTGATCCTGCTGAGCCTGACCTGCCTGCGCCAGTTGCGCGCCTATTTCAATGTGCGGGGGGTCGCCACGCCCGCCGCGCTTTCCTGGCTTTGGATGGGCGCAAGCCTTCTGCTGGTGCTGCTTATCCTTTGGCTGGCCGCCAGCCTGCCCATGCCGGACCTGCCGCCCAACACCTTCGTTGAAGGACCGGAAACGGTGGTCTTTACAGTACAAACCGGGCGGGTCGGAACCCTGGACATGACGCCGCCGACCTTGTCGTTTATGGAACGGTATAATATTCTGGCCTACGTCGAAACAGGCGCGCGCGTGGTGATGGCCTTGATTTTGTGTTACGCGGCCTTAAAGGTGCTCAGTTACCTCATCAGCCTGGGCGCGGCGAAGAAGTCGGACTTGTCGCCGCTCTTGTCAGGGCTCATTACCGGACTGGCATGGCTGCTGTTCAAACTATGGCCATCCTTGTTCCGCTGGACCTTTCCGAAACGCCGCATCCGGATTCAGCGCGGCATCGCCCTGAGCGCCCGGTACGACAATCCCCTGGGCAGGCCGGACGGAAGCCGGATGCCCCCGCGCGCCCACATTGCCTACGCCTATGACGCGTTGCGCGCGCTGGCCACCGATATCGGCGCGCCGCCCAAAGAGAGCCAGACCCCCTACGAATTCCTGGCGCATTTCCCCGCAGGTTTGCGAAACATGCGCGAAGAGGCGGAAGAGATTATCCGGCTCTATGTGATTGCCGCCTATTCCAGCGAAGAAATGAACCTGCGCCTTGAGGACCGGCTGCGCAAATTCTGGCTTGCGTTCCGTGTTGCGAGAAACCACTATGTGCGTTAAACGGGGTGCAATTCGCGGAGCGCGGGCGTAATGGTTTCCCTCGGGGCGTTCGTGAAATACTTCCATGACGCATGGCGGCCTGCCCTGTTGAACTTGTTGCTGCCCATGTACTGTCGGCAATGCGGCACGCGCCTGCTGACCGAAGAAAACAACTTCTTCTGCCCGGCCTGCTGGGAAGCCACCCCGCGCATCGAACGCCCCTTCTGTACCTACTGCGGCAAACCGCACCAGAAAATGGTCGGACTCGGGTCCCCCGTCAATTTCCCCTGCGCCGCCTGCCGGGAAAAGCCGAACCCGCACGTGCGCCGCATCTGGGGCGCTGTACAGTATGACGGCGCCATAAGCCTGGCGATTCGCTTGTTCAAGTTCCAGCGCAAGCAAAAGTTGCGGGAACCTCTGGCGGCGCTCATGGTCGAATTCGCCCTCCGGGAAATGCCGCCCGACGGCT
>MTKZ01014208.1_pt1 | contig 32325 bp, 35 predicted proteins | sample 1042781 | NCBI WGS metagenome assembly MTKZ01 (sample SAMN06212207, study PRJNA360539) | anaerobic digester metagenome | biome: Wastewater treatment plant; material: sludge; isolation source: anaerobic digester fed with sludge from wastewater treatment plant | place: Denmark: WWTP Viborg ...
GGGCCGGTATAGAAGACATTTTTCCAGCCCTGGCCGTCGAAATCCCCCTTGTAGAGGACCCAGACGAGGAATGCGCCGACGAACCCGCCAGCGACCTGGACGATCCAGTAGAAGATGCCGGTTGTCACATCCATCGTTCTGCGCGCCATTGCGGCGGCGGTAACGGCAGGGTTGATATGCGCGCCGGTGATTCCGCCAGCGACATAGACCGCCATCACGACGGCGAAGGCCCAGCCCAGGGCGATCGTATTCCAATCGTAGCCTGCCCACGGGTTGTCAGGTGCGACACCCAAACGTGAGGCGAAGACCGTGTTAGCGACAACGCCATCACCCAATAACAACAGGAACGCAGTGCCGATGAACTCGGCCCATAATTTCGCCGAAAGGGTATCCCGACGCATCCACGTGCTCCCTTTATTCTTGATTCACATCGATCGTAACTGGAACGCGCGCGCGAACTGCAATGGATCAACGCGCGCCGCGACCCCTGCGCGGACGGGTATCCTCCCTTCCCGTATCGTTGCCGTCCGAGAGTCCGAACGGCGAAACCCGCGCTCTCGGCGTTAGAGTCACGGACTCTGGCTTCGGCCGGCGGGAAGCGCTTGTGACGCGCTGCGCCGACAGCCATCTTCGGGCTCAGCTTTTACGCCTCGACGCCACCTCGCTCCAGAATCGGCAGCGATCACGTCGGACGATAAGACATCGCTACAGATAGTCCACCATGGGGCTATTGTCAATGCGCCACGCGGCCAAACCAATGGCACGAACAATGCATGAAACGTTCCACTGTTGACCGATCGCGCAACCGCGCCGGAAGACCGAAGATACAAGGGAGTGAGACTCACGTGGATCCAGAAACCAGTTCCCCGTGAGTGACCTGGCGGCGGATCACACGTAACTACCGGCAAGACCACCACAGCCTTGTGATGGAGGAGAGTCGTGAAGAAGCTTATCAATAAGGTCGACGATGTCGTCCGCGAGTCGCTGGAAGGTATCGCCGCGGCCCATCCGTCGTTGCTGCGGGTTGATCCCGAGCTCAAGGTGATCGTGCGCGCCGACGCGCCAATCGCTGGGAAGGTCGGCGTCGTCTCCGGTGGCGGCAGCGGTCACGAGCCGCTGCATGGCGGTTTCGTCGGCATGGGCATGCTCGACGCCGCCTGTCCCGGCGAGGTGTTCACGTCACCTGTCCCGGATCAGATGCTGGCTGCGACGAAGGCGGTCGACGGCGGCGCTGGGATCATTCATATCGTGAAGAACTACACTGGCGACATCATGAACTTCGAGCTGGCGGCGGAGTTGGCCGAGGTTGAGGGGATCACCGTGCGGAGCGTCGTCATCAATGACGATGTCGCCGTTCTGGACAGTCTCTACACGGCAGGCCGGCGCGGCGTCGGCGGGACGGTGCTGGCCGAGAAGATCACCGGCGCGCTGGCGGAGCGCAGGGCCAGCCTCGATGACGTCACCGCGATCTGCCGAAAGGTGAACAACAATGTCCGCACCATGGGCATGGCGCTGACCTCCTGCACGGTGCCAGCCGCCGGCAAGCCGACATTCGACCTCGCCGAGAACGAGATGGAGATCGGCATCGGAATCCATGGCGAACCAGGCCGGCATCGACTGCCACTGGCGCCGGCCGACGAGATCGTCGACATGTTGACGACACCGATCGTTGACGATCTCGGTCTCCGGCAGGGCGAGCAGGTGCTGGCCTTCGTCAATGGGATGGGCGGCACCCCGCTGATGGAGCTTTACATCGTCTATCGCCACCTCGACAGGATCCTCCGAGGTCAGGGCGTTACGATCGTCCGTTCGCTCGTCGGCAACTACATCACGTCGCTGGAGATGGCCGGCACATCGATCACACTGCTGCGGCTGGACAACGAGCTGACCGATCTGTGGGACGCGCCAGTCCACACGGCCGCGCTGCGTTGGGGCGTATGATCCCGGCGACGCACGACGTAGCGGGTTGAGGAGGCTGGATGGGTAACACGGACGGATTGGGGCTCGCGATCGTCGAGCGGGTTCAGGCCACGCTTGCCGAGCACTCGGTCGAGCTGACCCAGCTCGACGCGGCGATCGGCGATGGCGACCACGGCACCAACATGAACCGCGGATTCACCGCCGCATGGGCGAAGGTTCAGGAGCAATCGGACCAGTCGCTGGCCGCAGTGATCAAGGCGGTTGCGATGACGTTGATCTCGACCGTTGGCGGCGCTGCCGGCCCCCTCTACGGCACGGCGTTCCTGCGCGCATCGGCGGTCATTCCCGCCAATGGCGCAACGACGACGACAGATCTCGCAGCCGCGATGAAGGCGGCGCTGGAGGGAGTCCAGGCGCGCGGCAAGGCGACGACGGGCGAGAAGACGATGGTCGACGCGATTTCACCCGCAGTCGATGCGTTGACCGCGGCCGTCGAGGCGGGNNAGCTCGACCGTGCCGCCGAGGCCGCCCGCCAGGGGATGGAATCGACCATCCCGCTGCTGGCGACCAAGGGCCGCGCCAGCTACCTCGGCGAGCGCAGCATCGGGCATCAGGATCCGGGAGCGACGTCGTCGTACTACATCCTTCGCGCGATCGCCGACCTCGTCCGTGAACGAGCGGACGCCTGACGAACGTCAGCGACAGGGGAGAGCATGCCGGTCGGGATCGTCATCGTCAGTCATAGCCGGAAGCTCGCCGAGGGTGTCCGGGAAATGGCCGAGCAGATGGCCGGAGGGCTCATCACGATCCGAGCCGTGGGCGGCGCTGCCGATGGCTCGCTCGGCACCGATCCCGGCGGGATCTGCGAGGCGCTAACGGCCGCCGACACCGGCGATGGCATCCTCGTGCTGATGGATCTCGGCTCGGCAGTGATGAGCGCCGAGACGGCGTTGGAGCTGGCAGGCGACACACTCACCTCACGAGTTGTCCTCAGCGATGCGCCGCTCGTCGAGGGCGCGGTCATCGCGGCGGTCGAGGCCTCCATTGGCGGCGGGCTCGACGAGGTCGCGGCCGCCGCTCTCGGGGCCAGAAGCCTCACCAAGATCACACACTGACAAACGCAAGCGCGAGAGGATGCGGCGGCGATGCGGGAGGCCCGACTGACGATCACCCACCCAGCGGGGCTACACGCGCGCCCGGCTGCCCTGCTCGTCCGGACCGCGGCCAGGTTCGACGCCGCAATCCGGCTGACCAACCTGACCAGGAACCCCCTGCGAGACGCCGACGCCAAGAGCATCCTCAGCCTGATGACGCTTGGCGTCGAGCATGACCACATCATTCTCATCCGCGCCGACGGGCCGGACGAAGACGCCGCGATCATCGCGCTGAGCTCTCTTATCGAGCGCGGCCTCGACGAGGTTGCGCCATGACCACCGAGATCCTGACCGGCACACCCGCAGCCGATGGGATCGGGATCGGCAGAATCGTGACGTACCGACGACGCGCGCCGAGCGCCGAACGCCCACCGCTGCAGGCCGGCGAGATCGAGCCAGAGCTTCGCCGGTTCCGGGAAGCCGTCGAGGTGACGCGTCGTCGTATCGCGAACGCCCGGGCAACGACCGCCGAACGCGCCGGCCAGCGGAAAGCCGCGATCTTCGACGCCCAGAGCCTGTTCCTCGATGATCCGGCCTTCGTTGGCGAGATCGAGCGCGCAATCGGCGAGAGGCACGCGCGCGCCGAGAGCGCAATCGAAACCGTGACCGCATCGGTCGAGAGCATGTTCGCCGCGCTCGACGATGACTATCTCCGGGCCCGGGCCGACGATGCGCGAGACGTCGCGTCGCAGCTGCTCCAGTCGCTGGACGGCGGAGAGGCAACTACTGCGATCGACTTGCCAACCGAGGCGATCATCGTCGCGGATGAGCTGTTCCCATCGGACACGACACGCATGGATATCTCGCGACTGGCCGGGATTGCGACCGAACGTGGCAGCACCACTGCCCATGTCGCGATCCTCGCCCGGGCACTCGGCATCCCGACGGTCGTCGGCGTCGCGGGGCTGCTCCGGCGTGCGGTCGACGGCCAGGTCGCAATCCTCGATGGCGACGCCGGCCAGCTAATCCTGTCGCCAGACGACAATGCGCTCGCAGCCGCCGGGGAGCGGATGGCGCTCGCGAGCGCCGAACGTGAGCGCCTTGCCACCGACCGCGATCTGCCGGCCGTGACACTGGACGGAGAACGTGTCGAGCTTCGGGCAAACATCGGAACACCAGCCGAGGCGGCGGTCGCGCTGGCGCGCGGCGCAGAAGGGATCGGGCTGTTCCGCACCGAGTTCCTGTTCGTCGACCAGCCGGCGTTACCGGACGAGGAAGCGCAGTACACGGCCTACCGAAATGTGGCCAAGGTGATGGGCGAACGCCCGGTCATTATTCGCACGCTCGACGCCGGAGGCGACAAGCCACTGCCCGGCATCAGCAACGGCGGGCCGGCTGAGATGAACCCGTTCCTTGGCGTTCGCGGGCTGCGCCTGTCACTGGCCCATCCCGACCCATTCCGAACCCAGCTTCGGGCCCTGCTACGCGCGGCGACGGCCGGCAACATCTGGATCATGTTCCCGATGGTTGCGACCGTTGGCGATGTCCACGCGGCGCGCCGCTTCGTCGACGATGTTGCCGGGGAGTTGGCATCCGAGGGCATACCCCACCGGGACGACACTCCGCTAGGGATCATGATTGAGGTGCCGAGCGCGGCCATCGCGATCGACCTGCTGATCCGGGAGGTCGATTTCGTCAGCATCGGCACCAACGATCTGGTCCAGTACACGCTCGCCGTTGACCGCACGAACCCGGCGTTGGCGGCGCAGTATCCCGCGTTCGATGTTGCCGTCCTGCGGCTCATTCATGACGTGCTGGCGACGGCCCGCGCGGCCGGCAAGCACGCCGGCATCTGCGGCGAGATGGCCGGCGACCCGGTCGCAATCCCCCTACTGATCGGTCTTGGCGCCCGCGAGCTCAGCATGGGGAGCGCCCGGCTGGATGCCGCCCGGCAGTTGATCCGCATGACGGACAGCACCGACGCCCGGCGCGACGCCGAGGCGCGGCTGGGGCGAAAGACGTGAGGTCGCCCCTTCCCACCGCCGGACAACGGTGACGATGAAAAACCCTACTGCTGTGGCATCGCGGGGCCGGCGGCGGGTTGGCCCAGCTCGACCGTGCGCTGATAGGCGGCCCAGACGGCGCGGGAGATGACGGTGCGAAGGCTGCCCTTCTCCATCTGGTAGAGCGCCGCGGCCGTCGTGCCGCCCGGCGAGGTGACCATGTTGCGGAGCTCAGCCGGGTGCAGGCCGGACTCCCGCGCGAACTGGACCGAGCCCTGCATCGTCTGTAGCACGAGCTCCTCGGCGATCCGACGCGGGAAGCCCATATGGACACCGGCGTCGATTAGCGCCTCCATGACGAGGAAGACGTAGGCCGGCCCGGTGCCGGAGAGAGCGGTCGCCATGTCGACCATCTCCTCGCTCTCGACACGCACTGCCTCACCCATCGCGCCAAGGAGCGCCGCAACCGCCTGCGCCTGCTCGTCGGTCACCGATGGGGTCGCCAGCCAGACGGTCACGCCCTGCCCGATCTGCGCCGGGGTGTTGGGCATCGAGCGCACCAGCCGCTCGTGGCCGAGGGCCGCATGCAGCCGGTCGACGGTCGCGCCGGCCATGATCGAGACGACGACCTGGTCGCGACCCAGCCGGCCACGCAGGTCGTCGCCGACCTTGCCCAGCGACTGTGGCTTGATCGTCAGCATCACGATGTCAGCGCCTTCGGCGGCTTCGGCATTGTCGGTGACCATTCGGATGCCGTAGCGCTCGGCCAGCAGCTGGCGACGTTCCTCGTATGGCTCAGCGCCAACGAGCTGGGCGGGTGTGACGAGCTCGCCGCGCAGCAGCGTCGCGGCGATTGCCTCGCCCATCACGCCGCAGCCGATCAGCGCGATGCGCTTGCCGCGCAAGATCTCGATATCGCGTTCGGTCGCGTTCATGTGTCGTTCTCCTTCGGTGTCGATGACAGACGCTGATAACAGCGCGCGGACAGCACGCGTCTGCCATCCGCGCGAGCGGCTGCCGCGCCTGCCGGAGACGGGTTGGAGTCGAGGGGTTGCCCCCTACTCGCCGTCGCCGGTCGCGGCTCCGGCGGGCTCGGGGGTCGGCTCAGGGGCAACCGCGGTGGGAATCATGCCGAACAGGCGCGCGGCGTTGCCGTAGAAGATCCGCTCGCGCTCCTCGTCACCGAGGCGCAGGAGATCGAAGATCGTCTGCCAGTCGCGAATCTCTTCCTCGAATCGCTCGTTGTTGTCCGAGCCGTAGAGCAGCTTGTAGTGCGAGATCTCGTTCGGCACGAGACGTCGCTCCACGAGATGGCGGCGGACCATCTCGCCGCCGGAGATGTCGAAGAAGACGTTCCTCCGCCAGCGAGCGACGTGGGCGGCGAGATCGTAGTAGCCGATGCCTAGATGCGCCCCGATCAGCCTCAGCTCCGGGAAGGTGAAGGCGATCGTATCGAGCGTGATCGGCTCCATATGGGCCGACGAGACGCCGCTGCCGCGCGAGCGCTGCTCCCATGGACGGACGCGCTCGATCAGCTCGGGATCGAACGGGTCCTGGGTGCGGTAGTCCGCCCCGCCGCCGACAACGCCGGTGTGGAACAGGCAGGTGAAGCCGTGCTCCTCGGCCGCCTCGTAAATCGGGAAGTAGTCGGAATGATCGTAGCGCTTGAGTGGCAGAATGATCTTCAGACCGCGAAAGCCGCGCGCGGCCGCCTCGTGAACCTGCGCCGGGCCTTCGTGGTCGAGGTCGATGCCATACAGGCCGATGAACAATTCGGGGTCGCGCTCAATCGCGCGAGTGACCCGCTCGTTGTAATCGCCGAATCGCGAGCCGAGCAGGCAGAGGTGGACGACGCCGGCCGCAGCCGCGCGCTCGCGCAACTCGGTGATCGCGTCGTCCGGATCGCGATCCTCACCCCACGGAAAATGCACATGCGTATCGAAGATCTTCAATTGGCCCCGCTACTCCCTCACCAAACATGGCAAACAACGACCTAGTAAAGCACGAAATCTGTTCTTGCGTTCAACACTACCCGGCGCTGTCCTGCGGGTTATAGCCCAGCTCGCGGCGGGCTTTGGAGATGTCCCAGAACTGGCGTCGGTTGTTAGAGATTCCATAGTAAATGCCGAAGCGGATATCCGGAGTCGCCAGGCAGCGCTCGATGAGATGCGCACAGTCGCGCTGCGAGAGCCAGGTAGCGCGGAGACGATCGTAGGTCTGCTCCGTTGTAAGGTTCAACCAGCCGGATGACTGGCCGGCGTCAACCGACCGTGGATCGTCGTCGGCACGGACGCTGCCGATCCGCAGGCAGAAGACGCGCAGACCGTGGGTATCCGAGTAGTAGCGTCCCATCGCCTCGCCATATGCCTTCGAGACGCCGTAGTAGGAATCCGGCCGGATCTCGGCGCGATCGTCGACGACGAGTGGGTTGGCCGGCGCGTAGATATCCGGCTTGTTGTCGAGCTCGTACCCTCCAACGGCGTGGTTGCTGCTGGCGAAGACGACACGCTCGACCCCGGCCCGATGCGCGGCCTCGAAAACGTTGTATGTCCCGATGATGTTGTCGCGCAGGATATCCGGCCAGGGAGTCTCGACCGAGATGGATGCGGCCAGATGGACGACAGCGTCCATCCCCGCGAAGGCTGGATGGATCGCGTCGAGGTCGCTGATGTCAGCGACATGGCTTGGGAAATCGGCCGGCCGATGGGTCAACGCCGAGATCTCGTAGTCGCCGGCCAGATCGTGACGGACCGCCGACCCGATCACCCCGGCAGCGCCGGTCACCAGCACACGCATCGATGTCTCCTTACGCTTCGGTCTGGCTCGCCTCAGTGATGATGTGTTCACGGGGCCGTATCCCGCGAACCGACTCCAGCGAGACCTCGATTGTTCGCTCCCCACGGTCTTCGGATCCACTGAACTGCAGGGCGAAGACCGCGTGCCGCTTCGGCGGGCTACCCGTGCCAACCCACTCGCCCTGGCGGAATCCTTCGATCGTCCGGCCAAGCAGCAATGCACGAACCTCACCAAGCGTGCGTTGTTTCCGATGGATTGCGCCGCCGCAGCACGGACAGGTCAGCGGGATGATGTGGTCGCCCGTCATCAGCAGCTCGACCTGGCCGTCTTCGCCCTCCGCGACGCCGAGGACGCGTTCGCCGCCGATCAGGGTATCGGCATACTCGACCGAACAGTAGAGATCGCCACGGATCTCGACAAGGGGGAAGCCGTCGCGCTCGCACGTCTCGACGCGCTGGAGGAACGGCAGCAGGGGCATACCTGTCATCGACGCACTCCGATGTAGCAGAACTCGCCGCGTCGCTCACGCAGCGCTCGAAGGCAACGATACCACCGGGTATACGGGAACCCCCGGGGATGAATCCCTGGGGGTTCATGTCTCGTCACCCCTCCCGGAGGTGAGTGCGCTTCTGGTGTTGAGTTGCCTCAGATCAGGCCAGGACGACCTGTTCCTCGACGGAAGCGATGCGCTCGAGCTGCGTCAGAGCGTCACGGTATGCGACGACCGCGCCCTGAAGCTGCGTGTAGTACGGGTTCTCGCGGTAGGACTCCGGGTTACGCTCGACGATGTTCGACATCACGCGCTCGCGACTGCGGATCCTGGCGACCAGAACTGCTGCGGTGCTCATCTGAAGCTGACTATTCCCTTCGAAACACGCCGGTGGCGTTTCCGTCATCGACGCCGGCCGGTTACCGGTCGCCTGTTCTTTGCTATGCCAGACACCGCCAGACAGCGGGGCACAAACGGATACGTTATCACGGCATGGCTATACGGTCAAGAGGCATTGGACCCGTCCACATCACCAGACACATCCTCGCTGCGAATGAATGCCCTATCATGGGTCTCATCTCGGGCAATCAGAGTGGGAGTGGCAGATGGTGGACGTTTCCTGGATGGACGCAACGACGCTGGCCCGGTCGATCCGCAACCGCGACGTATCGGCAGTCGAGGCCGTCGCCGCGTGTGTTTCGCGGGTCGAACGGGTGAACCCGGCGCTGAACGCAGTGGTCACGCTTGACGCCGAGCGCGCCCTCGCCCGGGCGCGCGACTGCGACCTGAGGCTGGCGGCAGGAGAATATGCCGGCCCACTTGCGGGTGTGCCAGCGCTGCTCAAGGATTGCCACGAGACCGCCGGTATGCGCACGACGGCCGGATCACCATTGCTGCGCAACTATGTGCCGGCCCACGATGGCGTCGTTGCTCGGAGACTACGCGAGGCCGGCGCGATTATTCTCGGCAAGACGAACGTCTCCGAGCTGCTGACCGATCTGCAGACGACCAATCCGATCTTCGGTCGGACGAACAACCCGTGGAATCTTGACCGGACACCGGGCGGGTCGAGCGGTGGCGCGGCCGCGGCGGTTGCCGCCGGGCTGGCGCCGCTCGATATCGGCAGCGACATCGGCGGCTCGATCCGCGTCCCGGCGCACTGCTGCGGCGTGTTCGGGCTCAAGCCCACCGAGTTGCGCGTCCCCAACGCCGGCCATATTCCCGATCTGCCGGGTTATGTCCGGACGACACGCGTGATGAACTGCATCGGCCCGCTGGCGCGGTCACTCGACGACCTCGAGTTGGCATTACGTTTGATTGCTGGGCCTGACGCCAGCGACCCGGACGTGCCGCCGGCGCCGCTGCCAGCCATCTCGCCTCCGCCGCTCGACGGCTTGCGCATCGCGGTCGCGTCGACATTCCCCGGCCTGCCGGCCGACGCGGCGACTCGCGCGACGATCGAACGCCTGGCAGCGTCATTGGAACGGCACGGCGCACGCGTCGAGGCGAGACTGCCGGAAATCGACTTCGAAGAGCTGCTCACAACACGAGCAGCGCTGCGTTCGATCGTGCGGATGCTCATCGAGCCGCCGGCCGGCGGCCCGCCAAGCGCAGAGGACTACTTCCGCATACTCCAGCGCCGCGACGAGATCATCGCGACGTGGGAGCGATACTTCGCGACGGTCGACGCGCTGATCTGCCCGGTGATGATGATCCCGGCATTCGAGCATCGGGCGCGCGGCGGCGATGTGCCGCTGGATGGCGAATCCGCGAGCTACGACCTGCTGGCCGGCTATTGTCGACCGTTCAACCTCACTGGACATCCGGTCGTGACGCTACCGGCCGGCTCAAGCCCCGAAGGGCTCCCGATCGGCGTCCAGCTCGTCGGCGCGCGCTGGAGCGAGTCACGCCTGCTGGGTATTGCGCAGTCGATGGCGGCGACAAATCCGGAGGTTGCCTTTCGCCGCCCACCCGGCTACTGACGCCGGAGCCCGTCCGCGACAATACCCACCACGAGGCCGAGTCCAGCGCCAAACGCGATGCCCAGCGCCAGATTAAGCTCGAAGACGATGCCCACGAGGAGACCGAGCGCGGCGCCGAAGATCAACCCATAAGCAACCGATAAGCGCTGACTGGGTCCGTCTTTGGGAAGTCGGGATTTGTCGTTCACTGTCGTGCCTCCCTCCTGCGCGCATCATCGCCCGACCAGTGTCTCGGAAGCGCAACAGGAGGGAGTAGAACATGCCATTGCCGTATCAGATTGTGCTCAGTCGGTCTCGATCAGAACAACGGCTTCCATTCCGGCTTCGTGATCGTTGCCCAGGCTTGAGTAGATCGCGAACTGGCCGGTGCGCGGAAAATGCAGCGTCCAGGTCGCCGTCGCACCGGGCGCGATCTCCGGCGACTGATGCTCGTCCGGGCCCATCTTCACCGTCAGATTGTGGGGTTTGGCGCCGTTATTCGTGACCTCGAAGGTCACATCGCCCTTTTGCGCCGAGAGATGGTCTGGCGTTATTCTGGTATCCGACATCTCGATTTTCAGGGCGTTGCCAGCAGTCGGGGTCTCTTCAACAAGCTCCGAGCGCCAGCCGCAACCCGTCAACAAGAACCCGCCGATCAACATCCCGAGGACGACCAGCAGATAGCACCAGATCCGGGAGGGAGTAACCACGGAGCCCCCTTTCAACAATCCGGAAATGCCTGCAGGAATCCCGCGCGCCGATCCCGACGCCACTGGATGGCATGTTCGCAACGTGTCGCAAGATTGAAGCCCCGGTGTTACTCGTCGATGCAGATGGGCAGACTCGCCCGCAGATCGCGCCGTTCGTTGGGCTTCAGGAGTCCGTCCCGAATGCGGACGCATCGACTGGGTTGTCTTCCGCCGAGGCAAGCAGTCGCAACGACCTGCCATGCGGATCGACGCGCTGCTCCTCCAGTGGGAGTCGATGCGCCTTCATGAAGTACATCGCGTTATCGGCCTCCTGCATGATCTTATCGATCGTTGCCAGGGCCGGCGCATGCGTGGCCATTCCCAGGCTGCAGGTCAGTTGCGATCCATCGGGGCGGCTGATCGTGGCTAGCCGGCTGGTGATCCGGTTGATCACGTCGGCTGCCTGGGCAGCATCTGTCCGCGGCAGTAGCACGACGAACTCATCGCCGCCAACTCGGGCAACGAAATCATCCTGCCGGGCGGCGAAGCTGAGCTCCCTCGCGATTCGGCGCAACACCTCGTCGCCGGCTGAATGGCCGCCGAAGTCGTTAACGATCTTGAAGTCGTCGATGTCCAGGAAGAGCAGCGTTAGTGGCTGGCCATTGCGTTGCGCGTGCTCGAGGTGGCGCGCGCTGACCTCCCGAAAGGCAAACAGATTCGAGATTCCGGTCAGGATATCCGTCCTCGCCATCAGCTCGGCGCGCTGCCGCGCCTCGCGCAGGCCGTTGATCAGAATCACGATGAAGACAACGACCGCCAACCGGCTAAGCTGATTCCAGAGCACTGCTGGCGTCAGTGCGCCGTCCTGAGGATTCAGGGTATCCACGATCAGCAATGTCACAACCGCAAGAGCCGTGATGCCCCAGGCTCGTTGCCACCCGGCTCGCCAGGCCGACAGCGAGATGGGAATGATATAGACGATCGTGAGGAGATAATCGGGGTCCGTCGAGGCATCGGCGATACCGATGAGGACGACGGCGACCACGCAGGCAATGAGCACCCGTTCCGTCGACTGACCCTCCACCCAGGCGAGCAGCCGCCGCATTATCCACCTCTTCACAGCCAGCGCCGACGGTGAGCCAGAGTCGATGCTCCACCCGGTGACAACAATGTAGCACGCGGGACTGCCACAACTCCAGCCCGGCGCGGCGAACGTCAGGTCGCGATCAGCCCACTCCCGAGCGCAATCAAGAAGGAGCCAAGCACAATTGCCACGGCGGCAAGCCCGATCAAGCCGTAAGTGAGCGAGAGCCGCTGACGTCGAAACCGCCAGGCGCCAACGACCAGAATCGCCGCCGCCGCCAACCATACCCCCCCGAGCGCGATCGCCGCGTTGCTGCGGCTCGCGACGGGCTCCGGGATGCCGGTCCAGAGGAGCTTGCCATCACGAGCCGTGATCCCGAATGACGCCTCGAGATCCTGGGCAACGCCAGCTCGTCGGATCACGACCGTCGCATCCCAGTCCCCATCGAGCGTGATGAAGGAACCACTGCCGATGAACGTCGATGCGTCAGCCGGGCCGGCCTGGCGAAGCTGGATGCGCTGGCTTCCGGCCAGCTCTTCAGCGCCGGCCGGCGGATCGACCGCGAGCGGCGTGAAACGCAGATACACCCGCTGGACCTCGCCAAACGTGTCGGGATCGCTCGGCGCGACGATGACGGAGTACTGGTTCGCGCCAACCTCGGGCGGGGAGACTCGGAGCGTGATCGATGCTCCGCCAGTCAGTCGGGTCGAGCCAAGGATGTCAACACGCTGAAGCAAGTCACGGGCTGGGGGCGTCCCAGTCAGAACGCCAGTAACCAGCACGACACCGGTCAGAAGAAGGAGCTCGAGCCGGAGAGTGCGCCGGAATCGTGCTGGGACGCCGATCTCACCGTCAGGCGAAGCCACGTCGAGGCGCGGACGGACGTTGAGCAAGTGGTGCCCCCCGAAGCCAAGGGCTCCAGCCACCAGAACGAGCTTGACTATCAGCCAGGCGCCGTAATCGGTCGACACCAGCCCGTCCCAGCTAAATGCCTCGACCCAGGCCGAGACAACACCGGTCGCGATGATNNATGATCCCGAGAACCGCAACCAGCGCCAGCCTGGAAAACCGCGCAACGAGGCCATGCCGAGCATCGCTGGTCGGCGCAATTTCGAGCGCAAGGAGCAAGCCCGCGAGTCCGCCGATCCAGATACTGGTGACGATCAGATGCAGCCAATCGGTCAGCACCGGCCAGCTGGTGGCGCTGCCACGGGTCGCCGCGTGGCTACCGAGCGAGGTAGTCAACAGCACGAGCGCCGAGACCAACAGACCGATGCTCCAGAGCAGGCGTCCTCTGCCATGCCAGGCGGGCAATCGCGCGCCGCGCAACAGCGCCCAGGCAACGACCGCCCACGCTTCCAGCAGTACTCCGCGCGCCAGCCACACGCCACCGAACCGTGTCTTCCCAAGGATCGACGGCAGCACATCGATGACATCGCGCGGAGATGTCGAGCGTGACGCGTTCATCGCCTGGATAACAGCCGACGCCAGATGGCCAACAAGTAGCAGGATCACCGCGATCAGCGCCAGCCGACGGAAATGGCGCGCGGGGACACCGGAAGCGCCTGACCGGCCGGCCACCGGCAGGAGGACCACGACGAGGAAGAAGAGCATCCCGGCCAGCACACCCTGAGCCAGGAGGTTCATCCACCGGACTCCGCTGGATAGCGCCACTGGCGCCACCGCGCTCGACGAAGCCAGGCTGGCGAGCGCCGTCTCTTGCTCGAGGCTAGGCATCAACGCGTCGCCGATGGTGAAGCTGAAGAATCCGCCCGAGACGTGTCCGTCGACTGCCGAGAGGACGGAGTAGACGACCGTATAGCTTCCACGCGCAAGGTTGCCGCGCAGCTCCGCGGTCAGCCCCGGCTCATCTGGCGTGCCGACCGACGCCAGGCTACCGGTCGGGACGACAGAGCCATCCTGCCGCAGGACTGTCAGCGTGCTGTAGCGCAGCTCAACAGGCTCGCTGAACCAGAGAACGATCGCGGTGGGCGGTTCGGCAAGGCTTGCGCCGGCCTCAGGATCGCTACGCAAGAGCGCAGCATGGGCGGCCACTGGTGGTGGGCTGATTGCCGACGCCAGCCATATGAGCGCGACGCACGCCAGCGCCGCCACGAATGATGACCGTGGCCGTCTCAAAGTCGGGAGATCGAGCGTTCCGATGCGGATCACCTGTCTGGTTTCGACGCGCCGCGCTCCAGATCTCACGCGGTTCAGGCGTTGATTGTACGCGCGAGCGCGCTATCGGCAGGCGGCAACATAGCCGCCGGACCGCCCAGAATCAACGATATCAGTGTGGCATCATCCTGATTGGGGCAGGCCGACGACGATTTCGAGACGAGGTATCGTGACGACGGACGAACACCGCGCGAGCCCGCGGCTGGCGGGCGAGCAGAGCGCGGGCAGCGTGACACGCGGATTCGTCGCCGCGCTCCCGCTCTGGCCCGGGGTCATCCCGTTCGCCGTCGCCTTCACGATCGCCGCCCGGGCGACCGGATTCAGCGCGGTCGAGACGCAGCTCCTTTCCCTCACGGTCTTTGCGGGCGCGGCGCAGATCACGGTCGTCAGCATGGCCGCATCGGGTGCGGCTGCGTTGTCGATAACCTTCACTGCCATCCTGCTCAACCTGCGTCACCTTCTCTATGGCATGGTGCTCCGGCGGATGATGGCTCCCGACGAGCGTCCCCGGCCGGAGATCTCCGGCAGCATGCTCACCGACGAGGGCTTTGGCCTCACGATTCGTCACGCACGCGAGGGTCGTGGCATCTCCGGATTCATGCTCGGCAGTGGCCTGAGCCTGTACGTGGTGTGGAACCTCAGCACGCTCACCGGGCTCATGTTCGGCGCCATGCTCCCCGATCCCGAGCGAATCGGGCTTGCGTTCATCTTCCCGCTGACGTTCATCGCGTTGCTCCGGCCGCTCATGCGTGGGCGGATAGCGTTCGTGACCGCCGCCGCTGCGGCGTTGCTCATGCTGGCGCTGTCCAGCTTCGTGAGCAGCGGGATCGCGCTCCCGGTCGCAATCTGCGCGGCAGCGCTGCTCGGGACAATACTCGAAACCAGAGCCGGCCGTTGAACAATTTGCTGATGATCCTTACCATCGGCGCAGCAACGTGGCTCGCCCGCGCTGGCGGGTTCTATTTCGCGCGCCGCAGCTTTCCGCCGATCATCGACCGGTTTCTGTCCTGGGTTCCGGTCGCGGCATTCGCGGCATTGGCCGCTCCGGGGCTGATCGATGGCCCCGGAGCAACCTCCAGCCGGCTTCTTGGAGCGCTGGCGACAACGGTTGTTGTCAGCCGTGCCGGCCCATACTGGGCGGCGCTCCTGGCCGGCATGGGCGTCTTCTGGCTGCTCTCCGCGATCGTCTAGGGCACTTGCGGGGAGGGCTCCCAAGCGGCGATAGTCTCGCGGTGGATTGATACACTCTGACGGAAAGTGAGCGGGACGTGACCACGAACAACGCAACCAGCAGGCTCCAGCAAACATACGACCTGATAGACAGCTTCATCGAGCGAGGCGAGCTGGACGGCGCGGCAGTGGCTGTCGCCTGGCGCGGAGAGCCCATTGGCGAGCATCACGCCGGAAACGCCCGGCCGGGCGTCGCGGCCACGAGCACGACGGTCTGGCCGCTGGCATCGATCTCGAAGGTCTATACCGCAGCGGCAGTCGTCGCGCTCGTTGAGCGTGGCGTTCTGACATTGTCGATGCCGGTGCGAATGATCCTGCCGGAAGTCACCGGCGACGGCCGCGAGACGATCACACTCCGACACCTGCTGACCCACACATCGGGGTTGATCTACGAGTCGCCCGAGATGGAGCAGCGGCTGCTGACGCAGACCCCGCTCGACGAGCTGGTCGACGAGGCGCTCACCTACTCGCTCCAGTTTTCGCCCGGCAGCCAGCATGCCTATAGCGACTATAACTACGCAATTGCCGGGCGCGCCGCCGCTGTTGCGGCCGGCCGGCCATTTCCCGAGCTTGTCCGCGAGCTGGTACTGGACCCTGCCGGTCTTCGCGACACCTGGTTCCCGCCCAGCGACGAGATCTTCGGCCGGCTGGCGAAGGTGGCCGGCCCGTTGGGCGAGGGAACGCCTGGAGACATGTACAACGGCGACTACGGGCTCGGCATGGCGCATCCAGCTTTCGGCGTCAGCGCAACGGTCAGCGATCTGTTGCGCTTTGGCTTGCTCTTTGCCCCCGGCGGGAAGACGCGGGTGCTCTCCGAAGCGGGCGTCCGGGTGATGACGACCGACCAGACCGGCGGCAACACGCCCGGCTCACTGCTGCCAGACCTTCCCGCACAGCACACGCCCTGGGGCGCTGGCTTCTCGGTCAAGGGCAACACTGGCATGTCCGGAGATCTGCTCTCTACCGCCAGCTTCGGCCACGGCGGGGCCACCGGCTGCACCCTCCAGATCGACCCTGTCGATGACATTGTCATCGCCTACGTATCCAACAAGCACGCGCGCACCGGCCGCCCACCATTCACTCGACGACAGGTAAGCGTCGTCAACACGGTAATGGCGGCCCTGACAAGGAGTCCTCTTCGCTAATGGAGAACATGAATCGACGCGAGTTCGTCCGCAATGCCATCATCGGCGGCGCGGGGCTCGTCGTGGCCGCGACCGGCGGGCTGATCCTGCTGACACGAAAGTCGGGCGACGAGCGATATAAGGGCGAGCTGACCGTCCCGAAGGCGGATATTCCGAAGAGTGGCGCTGACCCGGCGTCCAGCGACAGCGGTCACTTCCACCTGATCAACAATGAGGACGGCGCGCTCGCCCTCTACTGGGCGTGCACGCACCAGGGGTGCAAGGTGCCGTGGCAGGAAGGGCAGGGGCAATTCCACTGCCCATGCCACAACTCGACATTCGACCGACACGGCGTCGTCACCAGCGGCCCAGCGCCACGCCCACTCTCGACGTTCCCGATCTCGGTCAAGGCGAATGGCGACATCGTTGTCAACACCGTGTCGGCGACCAGCCGGAACGACTACGAGCCGGACCAGTCGGTCAAGCTCGGGTCGGCCTGATCCCCGGCGATCACCTGGCGCGCTGGAAGTACAGCTGGAGCTCGAGCGTGCCATGATCCTTGACCGAAATGACGGCCGGCGCTCGAGGCTTCTCGATCTCAAAGTCCGACAGCGCGATGTCGAGTGTTCCGGCTGTGACCAGTGTGTCTCCGCTGAGCTGAACGTCGAGCGGGATCTCAACCTCGCGCTCAACGCCGTGCAGCGTCAGCTTGCCCTTCGCCGTCACCGACGTTGATTCGCCGGCGGCAAGAGTCACGGGGAGCGCAATTGGCTCTGTCAGCGTGAACGTCGCGGTGGGAAAGCGCCGCGTCTCCAGCGCCTGGTCGCCCAACGCGCGATCCCGACGCGATTCGTCGCTGGTCAGCGTCGTCATGTCGACGGAGAGCGTCGCAGCAGTCAGGCTTATGTCGTCAATCGTCAGCGACCCGGTGACGTTTGCGGTCCGGCCAACTGCCTCGGTCGTGCCAACGCGGGATAGCTCCTCGCCGATTCGATAGCCGACAAATGCCCTGTCGTCCGGGACAACCGACCACACGCCGGCCAGCCCCTGCCCCGATCCGCTCGTCGCTTCCGCGCCTGCGGTGGTAGTCGGCTCTGCGATCGTCGCGACGCCGCGGACTGTCGTCCCTGTGGCGGCGAGCGCGGACACGGCGGACTCCAACGAGGCAGGTGGCGGGGCACTGTCCCGGAAGAATTGATACCAGACGCCGGCGGCGCCAGCGACTATCGCGATCACGATCACGATCACAATCGCGAGTCTGGCGCGAATCGACTTCATCAGATCATCCCTCTGTGAAACACGATCGGCTGGCAGCAAGGCCAGGCTGACTTCACCCCGGGCAGGCGATGCTCCCGCGTATGAACGTCAGCAACGCAGTGGTGAGAGAATACGTGTTCATCCTGTGTATTCGCTGAGAGTTGATGAGAATCCGCGCGCCGGCACGGGAGAGCTGAACCCTGGTCGATCGAGCGACCAGAACCCTCCCATGTCCGTGTGTGCGCAGGCCAGAGTGATCCCGGCACGATGCATCGCGGCGTCAGTGTCAGTTGACGCGACGGGCTGTCAGGTAACGCGATGCCCAGTATGGGTCGTACAGGCTGCTGACGCCGACGGCATCGTGCTGCCCGGTGGCGCTGACAAACAGGCCGTCGCCCAGATAGAAGCCCACGTGGGAGACGCCCCGCTGGTAGGTGTTCTGAAAGTAGACAACATCGCCCGGCTCCAGGTCAGCGCGCGAGACAGGCATGCCGGTCGACATCTGTCCTTCCATTTCGCGCGGGATGCCATAGCCCAGGTCCTCGCTCAACACCCACCAGGTGAAACCCGAGCAGTCAAAGCCGTCCGGGTCGGAGCCACCCCAAACATAGGGGATGCCCAGGTGCGTGAACGCTGCGTCGATGATGGCCTGGCCAGCTTCGCTGGACGGCGTCGTCGGCCAGTCGCCCGTCTCGTATCCAGAGGTCAGCGTATAGCCGGTAACCCCTCCGTATCGAACATACGACCAGGCGACGCCCTCGTCATCGATGTAATTCGGCGAGAGGATATCCACAAGGGCGCCATCTGACACGGCAGCGAGCTGCTCGGCTGCCGATGACGGCTCACTCCGTATGACCACTCCCCGGCCGTCAGTCGAGACTGCAATTGGCACATCACTCGCTGCCTCAGAGGAATCGCCCGGAGTAATGGTGTTGTCTGCAAAGGCGAAACCCTCGCTCGCGACATACCGATAGACATGCGCAGCCAGGCCGGCCGGCTCGACGTAGTCCGCGGAGACCCAGCCCGCCAACCAGTCGCCATCGACCTCGACAAGCACGTCGTACCACGACGTGCCGTCATCGAGCGTCATCGGCCCATCGACAACGTCCAGTTCGGCCGCGTCGGGGATCGACAGGATGATCTCGCCGTCCAGACCCGGCGCGGCCCGGAGGTTGAGCCCCTCTCCATCGGTTCCGGAGACGACAGCGGAATCACCGCCGGATAGCCAGAGATCGGCGGCGGCGGGGAGCGCCATCGGTAGCCCTCCGCCCAACGCCAGTGCTACGGCGAACGTCGCTATCAATCTTCGTCGTGCTGTCATCGACTCCGCCCCCTCGTCTCAGGTTCGTTTTCCGGGTCGACCCCGCGCAGATCCAGTTTCACAAGGCTGTACGTACATATCCTACCCTGTGACTATGACTTGCTGTCAAGGGGGCGCGGACTTTCTACGCGTCCAGGCCGGCCGGAGGCGCGCAGCGGGCAAGGGACACGCGGAATGTCGCGCCCTTGCCGGGCGCGGTATCTAGCGTCACAGTCCCGCCATGGGCGGCGATGATCGAGGCGACGATCGACAGGCCCAGCCCGCTGCCGCCGCTCGATCGCGCCCGCGAACTATCGGCGCGGTAGAAGCGATCGAAGGCGCGAGCGGCCGCGTCGGACGTCATCCCCGGCCCATCGTCAGCTACTGACAGGACAACATCATCGCCCGTGCTGGCGACGCTGACGCGGACGGCAACTCCGGGGCCGATGTGTTGGCGCGCGTTCGATAGCAAGTTATCGATTACCTGACGCAGTTGATCGGCATCGCCCAGGACCCAGACACTCGCCTCCCGGTCGAATGAGATCGAGCGATCCGGCTCGACGGCCCGCGCGGCGGCGACCGCTTCGGCTGCGAGGAGGCCGAGATCGAGCTCCGCCCGATCTGGCTCGCGACCCTGATCCAGTCGGGCCAGCAGTAGCAGGTCATCGACCAGCGTGCCCATCCGGACACCCTCGGACTCGATCCGCGACATCACACGTTCGATTCCGGCTGGCGTTGTCGCGGCGCCGCTCCGATACAGTTCGGCATATCCGAGGATCGAGGTTAGTGGCGTTTTCAGCTCGTGCGAGGCGTCTGCGACGAACTGGCGGAGCTGCTGCTCGGAAGCCTCCTTCGCAGCAAACGACGACTCGATCTGCGCGAGCATCCGATTCAGCGCCAGTCCGAGCTGCCCTACCTCGGTCGCATCGTCCTCATGCTCGATCCGATGCGCCAGATCTCCGGCCGCGATCTGGCCGGCGCTGGCAATCATGTCGTCGATCGGCTGCAAACCGCGTCGAATGACGAGCCAGACAACAATGAGCAACAGAGCGAGGATCACCAGGCTGCGGACTGTGATCCCGACTAGCAGGCTTCGCGTCGTTGCATCGACATCATCCATCGGCGCGGCGACCACGAGGAAGCCCGTGCCGGGGGCGCTTCGCAGCAGAACGCGATAGCGCAACGACGAGTCATCGACCGCTCGTGCAGTGAAGATCCTTCCGGTCCGCCGCGTAAGTTGGGCCGGGGTCATTCCGCCGAGATCGGGGAGCGGATCGGGGTGGTCCGGGTAGCCACTCGGCCAGCTGTTGAGGACTGTCCCATTCACATCGACGAGCAGCATCGCGGTCGCCTGGCGACCCCCTTCGCGGTCGAGCGCTCCCACACGTGGGCGGAGCGGCCGAACCGGACTGCTGACGAGCGACTGGTCGATTCGTCGGATCATGCCGGCCCGCGTGCGATTCACCGTCAGGAAGCCGCTGGCAAGGAACCCAACCAACACCAGAGCAGAGATCGCAAGGAGGAGCCGCGTCTTGATCGACACAGGTGATCAATCCGGCTCAAGCCGAAGCGAATAGCCGAAACCACGAACTGTCTGTATCAGCTTGGGCTCGCAGTCGTCGACCTTCTTGCGGAGATAGCTGATGTAGGTCTCGACGACGTTGGCGTCGCCATAGAAGTCATATTGCCAGACGTTGGCGAGAATCTGGTCTTTCGACAGCACGCGGCCGGCGTTGATCAGCAGGTAGCGCAGCAGACGAAACTCGGTCGGCGAGAGCCGCACGAGCTGGCCGGCGCGCCAGACACGGTGACCGTCCTCATCCAGCTCGAGATCGGCGTAGCGATGGTACCGGGCTGGCGGCGTCTCGCGGGTATCGAAGCGCCGGATAATGGCTCGAATGCGGGCAACGAGCTCCTCCAGGCTGAAGGGCTTCGTCAGGTAGTCGTCTCCACCGACGGTGAACCCGCGCATCTTGCTCTCATGCTCATCGCGGGCGGTCAGGAAGATGAGCGGAACCCGATCTCCGCCGTCGCGAAGCCGCCGGGCAACCTCGAACCCGTCAAGATCCGGCAACATGATATCGAGAACAATCAGCGTCGGATCCCAGGCGGAGGACTCCAGCAGCGCGGCGCGGCCCGTCGACGCCGTCCGGACGTCGTAACCGACGAAGCGCAATGCGGTCGAGATCAGCTCGGTGATGGCTGGCTCATCATCGACGACGAGAATGCGATTCGCGCCGGCCGCCGCCACATCATCCGGCGCTCGCTCGGCCCATCCCTGCATGCTCATCGTTGCGCATCCTCTCCAGTCCTCGGTCTCATTAGAACACCGATTGCTGAGAGCTTCCTGTGAATCTCGCCGAAAGAGGCTGACGCGGAATCCCCATCGGTTTCCCAGCCAACTCCAAGGATCGCCCCTCACAATCATAGACACGGTGGTCGCGACGGGCGTGCCACCCCGCTATTGTGTGGGCCACGTAGCCCGCAGCGCAGAAACGAAGTAACGAAGGAGCACGCGCATGAGCGAGCAGTTTCCTGATACGCCTTCCCGAACGACCGGCGGTAGTTCCTGGCGACGCGGCAAGCGCCGCTGGGCCGCGATCATCACCCTCGCCCTCGTGATCGGCGCGCTGGTCATCGGTGGGACGGTTGCAGCAGAGTCCGGTTCGTCGACGACCGGGAGCGGCGGGCTGAAGGACACGTTCCTGACGCACCTCGCCGATAACCTCGGCATCGGTCGCGACAAGCTGGATCAGGCGATGATCTCGGCCGGCGACCAGACGGTTGACGACGCTGTCACCAGCGGCAAGCTGACCCAGCAGCAGGGCGACGCGATGAAGAAGCGCATCGCAAACGGTGACTTCTTCTCATTCGGCCGGCATCACGGTCGGTTCGGTCGTGGGATGTTCGGCCACGGCGACGGGATGGCGACAATCGCGAGCACGCTCGGGATCTCAACCGACGATCTCAAGGCCGAGCTGAAGTCCGGCTCGACGCTGGAGCAGGTCATCACCGCGCATGGCAGCACTGTCCAGACCGTGGTTGATGCGCTGGTCGCCCAGACAAAGACCAACCTGACCCAGGCCGTCACCAATGGCAAGCTGACCCAGGAGCAGGCGGACAAGATCCTCAACGAGTTGCCGAGTCGATTGACAGAGATGATCCAGAATGGCTTCTCGGGCAAGAACATGCCGTTCGACGGCAACCACCACGGAAACCCGAACGACACCACGCCAGAAGCCACCCCAACTGTCTGATCGCCTCCGAAGTTGTTCAGCGGGGTCGAGTTTCGGCCCCTCTGTGCTTCTCGCTACCTGACCATTTGGACAGGTGACGATATGTCCGTTATGACGGTGTGACATATTCGGGATCGGGATATCCTCCGTCATGGTCGGAGAAGCGATGCTTCCACCGGCCCTCAGAATCGAATATCCCACCATCCCCACCACCTGACGAAAGCCGGTGCGAGTTATCCGCCGGCTTTCGTCTTGTCCGGCATATTCCGTTCAGTCTCGATCGAGCGCCGCCAGAATCGGGCGAAACTGCTCGATACCTTCTGCGTTGGTGACCCGGGAGGCGATCTGGATGTGTGAGATGCCTTCGCGAGCAAAACTACGGAACGCCTCGGCGATCTCCTCGGGCGTGCCGGCCAGCGGGCCGGTTGTTGACGGCACTGCCGACGGGCGCGGATCAACCATGACGGTCGCCGTCCGGGTCAGCGTGGCCGNNCTCACGCAGTGGCGGGATCGCATCCGGATGGTTCTGCCCACGGACAAGCCAACCGTTCCATGCGTCGGCATGTTCGGCGGTCAACCGTAGCATTCGCTCGCCGCCGGTGCCGATCATGATCGGCAGCCCCTTCGGGCGTGGACCGCGCGGGCGTAATTCACAATCCTCGGCGGAGGAATACTGGCCACGAAAGGTCGCCCGCCCGTCACGCAGCAGCGGCGCAATGATGTGGAGCGCCTCCTCGAACCGCGAGACACGATGGTCGTATGGATAACCGAACGATGCGTACTCGTGCTCGTAATATCCTGCGCCAAGCCCGAGGATGACACGCCCACCGCTGATCTCATCGACCGTGTCGGCCATCTTTGCGAGTAGTGCCGGGTTGCGAAAGCCGGTGCAGGTGACCAGCGTGCCGAGCTCGGCGCGGGTCGTCGTTGCCGCGAGCGCCGAAAGCAGCGTCCAGCACTCCCAGATACCGCGAGGCGGATCGTCCGGCCCAAACTGGTAGAGCAGATGATCGACGAGCCAGAGGGAATCGAACCCGATATCCTCGGCGACCTGTGCCGCGGCGAGGATATCGGTCCAACCAGGGGTCGTCCCCTCGCGCCGGCCTTCTATCTGCGGCAGGATGAACCCGATCTTCAACGGTCGTGCCATTGCTCATCTTCCCTTCGTCATGCCGCGTCCGGACCACGGTACGCTCAGTATCTGCCGATGGGAGCCGCTCGGCAACCAGTAACAACGACAAACAGCGCCGGGGCGATGCCCGGCGCTGTTTCAATTCAGGTGAATTGGGGGAGAATCAGCCGGCTGCGACCTGCTCGGCAAGCTTGTCCGGATCGGGGAAATCACCCGTCTCCTTCTTCGAGTAAATCAGCTCGTCACCGAGCATCACCTCGAAGACCCCGCCGCTGCTTGGGATCATCGTCAACTGGCTGACCTTGTCCGAGTTCTTGTCGAGCACCTTCTCCGCCAGACCGGCGGCACGTGTGAGATACCCTCACGAGCGGCAGTACTCGATCGACATGACCTTACGATCGTCCATATCCCAACCCCTTCGCTAGCGCGGCCGATTCACCGCACGATTCGTGGTGCAACACACGATACAGCATCAGCGGCGCCCCTCGTATTCCCGTCACACCGCGTGGTTGTCAGGGAACGATGGGTTAGGACATGCTTAGGAGGCGAAAAGAGAGGTGAACGGCAACGATGGCAGCACAGAGTTCCTTCGATATTGTCTCGAAGTTCGACCATCAGGAGTTGCGCAACGCAGTAGACCAGGCGACGCGGGAGATTGGCACCCGTTATGACCTGAAGGACACGAAGACGACGATCGAGCAGGAAGCAAGCCAGCTCGTCGTCTCGACCGACTCCGAAATGTCGCTCCGCGCTGTGCGGGACATCCTGGAGAGCAAGCTATTACGCCGGAGCCTGTCGCTCAAGATCCTCGACTATCAGAAGGAGGAGGACGCGGCCGGCGGCCGGCTGCGCCAGGTTGTCAAGCTACGTGAAGGATTGAGCGACGAGTTTGCCAAGGAGCTGAGCAAACGCATCCGCACCGAGTTCAAGAAGGTGACGCCGCAGATTCAGGGCGATCTCGTCCGCGTCTCCAGCAAGAACCGCGACGATCTGCAGACGGTGATTCAGTCACTCAAGCAGGAGGAATTTGAGACGCCGCTGCAGTTTGTGAACTATCGCTGATCTTCGGCTGGGCCAGCCACTGACACGGGTTGGTCGTCTGGCCCAGTAGCGCTCGCCAGCCGCTCCGCCGTTGCCTCGCGGATTGTGTCGATGAGGCGTCGTCTTCTGGCCCCCTCAGGCCAGACGCGATGGAACATCACCCATTGCTCGGGAAACATGGCGATGTAGCGCTCAAGGACGGCCGCCATCTTCCGCAGGCCGACCGCGACATCAGCCTCCTCATCGGCGGTGCGCTCGACGGTAAACGGATCCGAGATGAAGAACGCATAGCGTTGCGCGCGGCCGGTCGCGTCGTCGCGGACGGCGAAGACCGGGATGATCGGCGCGCCGGTAGCGCGTGACAGCCGCACCGCGCCGACTGGTAGTGTCGTGAGTTCATCGAACAGCTCGACCAGTTGACCAGAGTCCGCGAAGTCGCGATCGGCAACGAGGCCGACGAAGCCGCCCCCTCGCAGCACGCGCATCATCCGCCGGATCGCCGCTGGCGAGACGTCCTCGAGCGGCGCATCCTGGCCCCTGCGCAACCACGAGACGGCAGCGTACACAAACTCTCCGACAGTCGGAGCGGTCAGCACGTAGGGATTGTAGCCACGCGTAAAGAGCGTCTGGCTGGCGAAATCGAACGCGCCGAAATGGCCGGTGAGGATGATTCCACCCGTGCGCTCATCTCTGATCGACTCGATCAGAGACCAGTCGTGTTCCGGTAGCCGGACAATCCGACTGAACTCTTCGGGCGCCATGTGCGGCAGCCGGCCCAGATCCCAGAAGTTGCGGGCCGATGTTCGGAATACACGTCGCGCCTGACGACGAAGCGCCATCTCGCTGATCTGTCCACGGTAGACGTGGCGCAGGTTGTCGATCACGCTCAGCCGATAGACGCGGGTGCGCCAGTAGAGGAGATCCCCGACACGATCGGAGAGCAGATATCCCACGCGGATCGGCGTAACCCGGGTGAAGTTCGCAAACAGCCACGCCACAACAATTCCCCAGCGTTGCTTGCGATTCTCTGGCTTGCGTGGGGGGATGCTCGGCTTATCGAGCAGGCGCGGGCTACGTTCGCTCACTCTGCTCGACCCGATCGGCAGGTTCCTTGAGGTAATACATCGCATCGTAGATCACTGGCAGACCACGAACCACGCACAGCGTGACCGAGGCGTAGACGAGGACCCAGCCAACGGCGCGAAACACCTGATGGTTGTACAGGATATCGAGGAACCGCCCGTCGGCATCGGGCAGCTGCCAAGCGACGAACCAGGCAAGGAAGACGAATCCGAGCGCCTTGGACCAGCCATAGGCGGCGCGGCTGAAGCGTGACGCGGTCAGAAACCAGGTCAGGCGCGAGCGCATCATCGTCTGGTCTCCGAACGGCGTCTTGCCCTCGGCCAGCGCGACCGAGCGCATGACATCGACGGTGAACGAACGCGTCAGGATAACCAACGGGACCCAGACCCCGACCAGGCCAAGGTGAGCGAAGACAACCCAGAGGGCGTTCTCAACCACCCGATCACCCGCGATGTCGAGCACAGCGCCGAGCTGTGATGTCGAACCGCGTTTACGCGCTACCCAGCCATCGAACCCATCTCCAGCGAACACGAGGGCGATGACAAGTCCGGCAAGAAAGATCGCGATATAGCTACTGCTGTAGAGTGTCGCAATCGCGCCGAAGAGCAGCACAACGCGCCCGACGGTGATGAGATTAGCCATGTCACCCCAACCGTCACTGCGAGCGACCGAGACCATGCCTTGCGAGGCCAGTATAGCAACGACCGCGCACTGCGACGCGACGCGAACTGATCAACCGACAGCGCGCACCAGCGCGACCGTCGCAACGAGCTGCACGATCGGTATCGCCGCGAGCATCAACCGGGACAGGAAGCGATCGACAGTGACCAGCGCCGTCGCCAGCACAGTATTGCCAACCAGTACGAACGCGGCCAGCATCGGCAGCTGCCAGAGCGCCGACGGAGGGCCGAGGCGATCGACTTCGCCGAGCGCGTCCCAATGCAGCGCGACCGGATCCGCCACTCCCGCGAGCTGGCTGAACAGATAGACAACCATGAGCAGAGGGATGATTACTCCGACTGCGATCAGGTTCGACGACAGCCGGTCGCCAAGGATTTCTTTGTGGAAGAGTTGCCGGTAGGCATATCGAAGCAGGCCGAGCTCCGTTCGCGTCGCACGGTCCGTCTCGATCGCGGGCTCGGCGCCGGCCGGACCATCATGCGCCGTCGGGGAGTCTGGCTCGCGCCACGGCTCGGCTGGCTCGCTCCAGTGTCCTGCTTTTGACTGGGAGCGCATCTCGACAGCAGGCGCAGGGCCACCGGCGCGACGTCGGTCGATATCGACGAGAAAGCGGATCGGGCGGCTTGGAGAGATCTCGACGCCGCCGGTCATTGTCCGAATACGAACCCGACCGCGCGGAGGGAGCGTTGCCCAGGCACGCCAGATGCCGTCACCCCGCCTGCGTGTCCAGACAACGAGGCCGGGCCACAGCGGCTCCCAGCCTGACGATGGGACCGGCAGGTACGGGTCGTATTCGACCTCGATGATCTCGGCAAGCGCGATTACGTGCTTGTGGCCGGTCCAGAAGACCGTCAACCGATGGTCGTCGATGACGTAGGACATCGTCCCGACGCCACGCACGAGCTTGGCAGTGATCGCGCCAAGGACAATCATCCCCAGAATCAGCAGCCAGAGGAGCCAGAGAACCAGCCCCGATGCGGACTGTGTGCGCCAGAAGCCAACGGCTACGGCCAGCAGCTCGATGACCAGAAGGGCAATGCCGACGCCGCGACCGGCGCCGTGCGCGGCCGGCCAGATGCTCGGCACAGACTGACCCGGGCCTTGCTCACTGCGCGCCCAGTCCTGAAGTTCCGGGTCACTCATCGCGTTTCAACCACCCCCCGCAACTTTCGCGATGCCGGCAGGGTCGATCCACTCGCGCCAAGGTGGCCAGCGCCGCTGCCCTCCGGCACGGGCAGCCAATGCCCGCGCCGGAGGGGGTCATTACGGCGCCGGTGAGGCCGGCGCCAAGGTTGGCGGCGGTGGCTGTGGCGCGTCCGCCGGCGCCTGGAATGTCGAATTGCTGGACTGGTTCTGCTGGCGCTGAAGCGTCGTCAACGGCACAGCCGACGTGATCTCGCTAGCATCACGTTGCTTCTGGACCCAGTCGTTGTACGCCCGCACTTTCAGCGACTGCACCATATCCAGCGTCAGCGGTCGATCCTGCTCGACCTCGAACACCTTGATGACGTGCCAGCCGAACGTTGATTGCACCGGCGCGGATACCTCGTCGGGCTTTAGCGCGAAGGCAGCGGCCTCGAATGGCGCGACCATCACGCCCCGCGGGAACCACCCCAGATCGCCACCGTTGCCGGCAGTTTGCGTGTCGGTGCTGACTTCTTTCGCGACTGCGGCGAAGTCCTCACCCTTGGCGAGCCTGTCTTCGACAGCCTTCGCCGCATCTTCGGTGGCGACAAGGATATGGGCCGCGTGGATCTGATCGGCGCGTTGCGGCACCTTGCCCTCGAGCTGCTCTCGCACCTTCGACTTCGCCAGCTCCGGCCTAACGATCAAACGGTCATAATCCGCACGTGTCATTCCGGACGGCTTGAGGAAGTTGGTCGTATACTGGTCGATCCGCGACACCGCCGTCGCCCGCGCGGCGTCGGCCGCGATGGTCGGAGACGGGGTCGGCGAGGGTGGAATCACTGGCGAGCCAGATGGCGTGCCATCGGTGGCCGGTGTGCCCGTCTCGACTACTGCCGGGGCAGTGGTGGTCGCCTCCGACGTTGGCGACGTAGCGACGGTTCCGGTGGCCTCCGGGGTGCCGGTGATCTCGCCGGTTGGCGAGGCGGCAGCGGCGGCAGTCTCCATCGCCTGCATTGTCTGAGTTGCCTCGGCAGCCTTGGCTTCACTGGTGCCGGTCGCCCAGGCCGCGGCGGTCGCGTCAACCGGCGGAGTCGGGGTCGGCGAGCTCAACGGCCCGGGCGCGAACTGCGCGGCGGTGAACTCGTCCATCTCGGCCTGTGTGATCTGAATCCCGAACTCGCCCATGTGCTGGAGAACGATCACGTTATCGACCATCGCCGAGATCGTGTCCTCAGCCAGGGCAGCGCCGCGCACGTCCTTCAGCTCGTCGGTGATGGTTTGTGCCTGCTGCTCGAGCTGAGGGCGTTGATCCGGCTGGGTCATCTGATATTGCTGATTCAGCTGCGCGAGGTTCTGGCGCAACTGCAGCCCACGGACCATCCAGTAATCGCGTCGTTCGATCTTCGTGCCATTGACCGTTGCAACGGCGCTGCGCGGGTAGAAGTAATACTGATATGAAGCGCCAACCACGAGCGCGATGATAACCACCGCCCCGGCGATGCCCGTGGCGATATACAGCAGACGTTTCTGGCGGTCTTCGCGTTCACGGCGGGTGACCCGCCGCTGCGGCTGCGCCCCGGAGCGAGAGAAAACGTTCCGGGCGCGTTCACGAATTCCATCTAGCATGCGGCGAATCTCGCTTCGCTGAAGCCGGACGCAGGCAAGGTCACGTGGCAGGAACCCGGCAACCACCGGGTTCCTGCGGAACACTCGCGCCAGCTGAAGCTGGCGACACAAGCGCCCACGCGCCTAATCGTTGCTCTCGGTCTGCGGTCGCGACCCTGCGTCGCGGAAGTCCTCACGCGGCCCACGATCGCTGAAGCTGCGCGGCCCGCGGTCACCAAAGTCTCGAGGCCCACGGTCGCCGAAGTCACGCGGCCCGCGGTCACCAAATTCGCGTGGCCCGCGGTCGCCGAAGTCTCGAGGACCACGGTCTCGGCCACGGCCACCGCGCTCGCCCCGACCGCCGCGATCTCGACCCTCGCGCGAGCCCTCGGTGAAGGAGAGCAGCGACAGATGCCGGGCGCGCTTGATCGCGACTGCCAACGAGCGTTGGTGCTTGGCGCAGGTTCCGCTCTTGCGGCGCGGCTCGATCATGCCTCGATCAGAGACGTAGCGCCGCAGGCGCGGGACGTCCTTGTAATCGACGTGATTGATGCCATCGACGCAGAATCCGCAGACCTTGCGGCGAGAAAAGGAGCGGCCCGGGCCGCTGCTCACGAAGCGGCGCGGCCGGCCCGCACCAGACTGGTCCCCATGCGACGACTGTCGCTCATCCATCGGCTTCTTCCTCGTCTTCCCTACAGTCCCAGCGGGGCGGATGTGCTAGAACGGGACATCGTTAATATCGTCGTCGTAATCACCAAACGGGTCGTTCTGCTGACTTTGCTGGCTCGGTTGGCTCGGCGGCTGTGTCGGGCGTTCGCCGCCTCGCGGCGCGCTACCGCTCTGGCTGCGATTGTCCCGGTTGTAGCCGCCACTGTACGCGCCGGTGGCATCGCCACCCTGGTCTTCGCGCGCGGTCAGATTCTGGAAGCTGTTCGCCACCACCTCGACACTGGTCTTTTCGACCCCGTTGCTATCGGTATATTGTCGGATCTGCAGCTGGCCTTCGACCAGGACTCGGTTGCCTTTACGCAACCAGTCATTCGCGTTTTCGGCCATTGAGCGGAAGAGCGTCACGCGGAACCAGCTCGTTTCATCCTGGAACTGGCCCTCCTGGTCGCGACGGCGACGACTGACCGCCATCGAGAAATTCGTGATCGGCGTCCCGTTCTGGCTATAGCGCATCTCCGGGTCACGGCCGAGATTCCCGACCAGAACCACATGACTGAAGCCTCGCGACATGACGCTCTCCTCTTCCACTTCCTGAATGCTGCGCGGCGGGCCAGCCGAGCCAACGGCTACTGGCGCGGACGCGCGAGGGCGTCTATGCCTCGTCCGGCTTCGACACGTCTTCGCCGCCCTCGTCCGACTCAGTAACACTCTCGACGGCCTCGACACTCTCGACGGCCTCGACACTTTCGACGGCCTCGGCACTCTCGACAGCCTCGACACTCTCGACAGCCTCGGCACTCTCGACGGTCGCGTCTGGTGCAGCCGGAGCGTCAGCTACCGGCTCGGCAGTGCGGGTCGAAACCGGCTCGCCACGGCGAAATCCCTCGCCGCGCGGCCGTTCCTCGTGTTCAGTGAGAACATCGTACCGCACGATCAGGTGTCGGATCACCTGTTCGTCCAGCCGCAGGTCGCGTTCGAGCTCGTCGATCGCGTCCGATGTCGCATGGAAGCGGTAGAGGGCGTAAAACGCGTCGTTGAAGTCCCGGATCGGATATGCCAATCGACGGCGACCCCAGGGATTCTGGCTGTTGGTCGAGTCGACGGTCCCGTTCTGGGCGGTGATGTACCCCGAGATCCGATCGACGACCTGCTGGAGGCCTTCTTCGGTCACGGTCGGCGCGACGACGAGCATCATCTCGTAATCGCGAACTTGGGGATCAGCGGCGTGCTTGCGCAACGCGTGCTCCTTCCTCCCGGTAGTTGCGACGCTCAGGGCTCGGGCGGTGGTTGCGCGACCCACCCGGCCGGCGGCGCAGAAAGGCGACTATCCATCTGTCTCCATCACGGCCCACGCCGCGACAACCGCGAAGTCTACCAGATCATCCACTGTCTCGCGGGGCAATCTGACGTAGCGAGCGCAATGACTGCAGACGAGCCGCTATCGGACAGGCGCGCGCACATCGACAATCGCGCCACCTGCAATCGCCAACCTGCTCGCTCGTCCCGCGAATCGATGTGAGGCGGCCGCGGCCTCCATTGCGATAGCCACAGCTGCGGCAACAGCGGTGTCAGCGAAGGCAAGGATCGTCGGGCCGGCCCCCGACAGGCTGGCGCCGAGGGCGCCGGCCGCTAGCGCTGCGTCAATGACCGGCTCGAGATGGGGGAAGATCGCGGCGCGGTAGGGTTGGTGCAATCGGTCCTTCATCGCCTCGCGCAGCAGATCGCCGCGGCCATCACGAAGCGCCAGCGCCAGCATGGCGGCACGACCGATATTGGCCGCCGCGTCCGGGATCGAGACGGCTGGAGGAAGGATGCCGCGCGCTTCATGCGTGAACGCCGGGGCGTCCGGGACAAGAGCAACGACCTCCCAGGGCAATGCGGGCGCGACGACCTCTGCAACCCAGCCGCGTTCGGCGCGGATCGAGACGGTTGCCCCGCCCAGCTCCGACGCCGAGATATTGTCGGCATGGCCCTCCATCTCGCCGCCGATGTCAACGACGAGCGCCGGGGAAAGCGGCACATCGAGGACGAAGCCGGCCGCGTGAATACCGGCGACGATTGCCGAGGCAGATGAGCCCAGGCCTCGCGCGACTGGAATATCGCTCAAGACCGCGATCTCACAGGATGGGAGCGACATCCCGAGCCGATCCGCCGTCACCTGCATCGCCTCGACGACGAGGTTGCCGCCGCCCAGCAGATCGTCGCAGGCAACGACACGAACGTCGCCCGGGCCGTTGAGACGGGTTACATCCACCTGCATCCAGAGATCGAGCGCTAGACCCAGCGAGTCAAAGCCGGGGCCGAGGTTGGCGCTGGACGCGGGGACGCGGATGTTACAGGAGGTCGGCAATAGCACGGTCCAGCGCCTCCAGTGTCGGATCGATGACCGTCGGATACGCGCCACCACGGGTGATGTAGTAGTCGGCGCTCGCTTCGGTGTCCTTCAGCAGATGGCCTGTCAGATAGGTCAGGACTCGCTCACCCGGCTGGATAACGCCCTCGGTCACGAGGCGACGAATACCGGCCAGGCCGGCCGCCGAGGCCGGCTCGCAGCCAATGCCGACACGATCGACCATGGCCTTGGCCGCCATAATCGCGTCATCGTCAACGGCAGTCACCGT
>MTKZ01126714.1_pt1 | contig 32285 bp, 27 predicted proteins | sample 1042781 | NCBI WGS metagenome assembly MTKZ01 (sample SAMN06212207, study PRJNA360539) | anaerobic digester metagenome | biome: Wastewater treatment plant; material: sludge; isolation source: anaerobic digester fed with sludge from wastewater treatment plant | place: Denmark: WWTP Viborg ...
AATCACTGGGACGAACTCTGGGGGAGCACCTAAAACCCGGTGGTAGTGGCAAGATGCGCTCCGCAGAAAGAAAAGCGTAAAACAGGGCTTGCCAAGCAGCGGGCGCGCGTCTAGGCTCCTTCCTCCTTTTGGGAAGACCCATTAGGGCGGGCGGCCCGGATGTGGGCGCTAGCAGAGAAGAAATTGATTTATGGCAGTCAAAATTCGTTTGAAGCGGATCGGGGCGAAGAACAAGCCCGCATTCCGTATTGTCGTGGCTGATTCCCGCAGCCCGCGCGATGGGAAATTCATTGAGGAACTGGGCACGTATCTGCCGCAGAAGAAGGGTGATAAGTTCACGCTGAAGCTGGACCGTGCCCAATACTGGGTAAGCAAGGGCGCGCAGCCGAGCGAAACGGTCGCCAGTTTCATCAAGAAAGCGGCCAAGGCCGCGGCGGCGGCTACGGCGTAAGAGCCAACTGGGGCCATGCAAGCGTTCCTTGAATACGTCGTCAAAGGGTTGGTCCAGAACCCGGAAGCGGTGACGATAACGCCGGTGGAGCGCGAAGGCACGACGGTTTACGAGTTGCGCCTCCATCCGCAGGATGTGGGCAAGATTATTGGCCGGCAGGGGATGACGATCAATGCGATTCGCTCTCTGCTGTTGGCCGGGAGCGCCAAGAAAGGGCTGCGCTGCACGCTGGAGATCGTCGAAGACAAGCCGGGCGCCTGAGCGGCGTTGGAGGCGGAGGGGACGCCAGGGGGCCGCGACAGCCGATCCGGCGATGATGCACAAGCAAGCGCGAGGTCGAGGCCCGACCGGAAGATGAAGATTGATGTGGTGACGCTGTTTCCCGCGATGTTCGCGGGACCGCTCGACGAAAGCATCATCAAGCGGGCGCGGGAAGCGGGGCGGCTGGACCTGGCGCTCCATAATCTGCGCGATTACGCGCACGACCGGCACAAGACAGTGGATGATCGGCCGTTTGGGGGCGGGCCGGGCATGTTGTTGAAGCCCGAGCCGCTCTTTGAAGCCGTGGAAGCCCTGGCGCACGAGAACACGCGCGTCATACTGGTGTCGCCCGCCGGGCGGCGGTTTGACCAGGCCGTGGCGCACGAGTTGGCGGGCTTCGAGCATTTGCTGATGGTATGCGGCCACTATGAAGGGTTTGATGAGCGGGTGCGCGAGCGGTTGGCGGATGACGAGTTGTCCATCGGTGACTACGTTTTGACGAACGGGGCGTTGCCGGTGATGGTGATTGTTGATGCGGTCACCCGGCTGTTGCCGGGGGTTCTGGGCGATGAAGACAGCGCCCGGGAAGACTCGTTCAGCCAGGGGCTGCTCGAGTATCCGCAATATACGCGGCCGGCCGAGTTTCGCGGGATGAAGGTCCCGGAAGTGTTGCTCTCGGGCAACCACGCGGAAATCGCCCGATGGCGAGCTGAGCAGGCTCGGCAGCGAACCAGAGAGCGGCGACCGGACCTGCTCTGAGAGACATTTTATGAATCAGGCATTACTTGATAAAATTGAGTCGGCGCAGTATCGCAAAAACGCCACGCATTTTGGCGTGGGTGACACTGTGCGTGTGCACACCAAAGTGGTTGAAGGCGACAAAGAGCGCATACAGGTTTTTGCGGGCGTCGTGATTGGCCGTCGCGGTCACGGCTTGAACGAGATGTTCACCGTCCGCCGCATCAGCTACGGCGAAGGGGTGGAACGGGTGTTTCCCCTGCACTCGCCGCGCGTGGAGAAGGTGGAAGTGGAGCGCCAGGGCGCGGTCCGGCGCGCCAAGCTCACCTACCTGCGCAAGCGCGTCGGCAAGGGGGCGACCCTGGTGAAAGAAAAGGAGACCCGCGCGGCGGCTGCCACTGCGCCCGCAGCCGCGAAGTCCTAGCCGGCGGGAATCTTTGAAGCTAGCAAGCGAGGCCACGGCCTCGCTTTTTTGTTGCCGCCGAATGGGTTCAGCGATCGCCCGCCCGATCGCGGCAGAAACCTTCAATCACCCGTTGCTTTCGCGCAACCGCGCGGCAGCCTCGGCGGGCGGGACAACGGTTTCCTGGCGCGTCTTGAGATTCTTGATGCGCGCCTGCAGCGCTCCCGCCTGATCCCGCTCCAGCTTGATCGTGTGCGCCGCGTTTAGCTCCTGCGCGCGCTTGAACTGTCGGTCCGACTTGGCGGCGGCAAGCGAATAGTCCACTGCCAGGCCGGCCGCCCGCAAATCGTGAATCACTTTCAGAGATTCGCCGCGCAGGTTCTCATCTTCGATCAGGCAAAAGGCGTCCAGGGTTACGCCAAACTTCGGCAGCAGCGCGCGAGCCCGAAGCAGCTCCAGCAGCACCACGTCGCCCATGCCGAAGCCCAGGGCCGGGAGATCCACCCGGTTATTGCTGATGAGCTTGACGAGGTTGTCGTAGCGGCCGCCTCCGGCAATGGCGCGGAACTCTCCCTTGCGGTCGAATGCCTCGAACACCACGCCGGTGTAATAAGCCAGGCCGCGAATAACGTGGTAGTCAATCTTCACGTAATCCTTGAGCCCGCGCGCGGCGAGATTGGCCACGATGGCGGCCAACTCGGCAGTGGCTTCGCCTTGGGCGATGAAGGAGGACACCTCCTGCAGCGAAAAACCCATGCGCCCGAGCTTCTCGTCGCTTTGCTCCGGCGCCTCGCGTTCCAGCTTGTCAATGACCTGGTAGAAGGGGTATTCCTGCGCCGCGTCGCCCTGACGCCGCTGGAAGAACTCCTGCCAGGCGTTGCGGCTGCTGAGGCGAATGACGAAATCCTGGTGCGTCAGCCCGAAGGAGCGGAGCGTGTCAATCAGGAGCGCGATCAGTTCCGCGTCGGCGGCGGGGTCTTTCTCGCCGAGGATATCGGCATTGAACTGAAAGTGCTCGCGCAGGCGCCCTTTTTGCTGGCGCTCATAGCGAAAGAGCTGGGGCAGTGCGAACCATTTCAGCGGTTTCTTGTACCCCCGCTCGCACGCGGCGACCATGCGCGCCAGCGTGGGAGTCATCTCAGGGCGGAGGGAGATCTGCCGCTCGCTTTTGTCGGCGAAATGGTAGAGTTGGCCGACAATTTCCTCGCCGCTCTTGGTGGTGAAGAGCTCCAGCGGTTCAAGCGGCGGGCCGTCGTATTCACGAAAGCCGTAGCGCCGCGCCAGGCTGCGCCATTGGTCAAAGATATACTGGCGCGCATCGGTGCTCCACAGGCCGGGCTGTGGCAACGGCTCAGGATAGAAATCTCGAAACCCAGGCAGACGTTCCATAATTGGGGGCAGAAGCTAAGGGGTGCCCCTCAAAAGCAAAAGCAAAACCGCGTGCCAGCCGGACAGGGTACCGGGCTGGCAAACAGCTCGCGCTTCAGTTCAGATCTTCGACGGCGAGGGTTTGGTGACGAGCCTGGGCGCGAGCTTGCGGACCGCTAGGCGCATCTCTTTGCCGGCCTTGAACTTGACGGCGCAGCGTTCAGGGATTGGAACCTGGGTTTCTGGTGCGGTTGGATTGCGCCCGAACCGCGCCTTGCGCACGCGCACCTCGAATATCCCGAAGTTGCGCAGTTCGACTTTCTCCCCGTTTGCCAGGGCCTTGGTGATATGATCAAACGTATGCTGAACGACGCTGAATACGTCTTTGTGAGCAAGCTTCGTATCCTCACAGATGCGAAGCACCAAGTCGCGCTTTGTAAGAGTCATAGGCAAGAATAGTTACTAAGTCCCGTCAGCTAAGATATTTATAGCACCCAAGGACATGGCAGGCAAGCAAAAAGAAGGGAATTATGGGGAGATAATATGCGGGCACAAGAGAGTGGCTTCAAGTGTTCTTGGCAGCTAACGTGCTGCCTGGCTGGTAATTAGAGGCCCGCGGCAATGTGGCCGGGGCCGAGTTTTGAGTTAGATCAACCGAGACACGCGGCTGCGAATTCTGCAAACGAGATTAAATGCTGTCAGAATGGGTCTGTGCGCGCTTGTGCTGGCTGTGGGGGCGGTGCTTCAAGCGACGGCAGACGAGGTGACCGGCGTGGTCATGGTGCCCAGCGGTAACGCACTGGTGCCGCGGTTGACCATCGAGGGCACCGTTGGTTCCAGGCACGAAATCCAATATTGTATCGGATTGAGACAGCCCCACTGGCTGTTGCTGACAAATCTGGTGGTGGCACATAGCCCGTACTGGTTGGTGGACGCGGGTGCGGTGCCAGGGGCGCCAAGGTTTTACCGGGTGACGGCGCCCGCGCCTGAAACCGCGCCTGAGAGCATGGTGCTGGTCCCGGCGGGGGGCTTCACGATGGGCGATGCTTTGGATGGGACTGGTTCAGCACTGCCGCTGCACACGGTGTATGTGAGCGCGTTTTACATGGACCGGTATGAGGTGACCAAGGCGCTATGGGACGAGGTGAAGACTTGGAACGGAGGCAACGGGTACACCTACGAGAGCCCAGGCTCCGGCAAGGCGGCCAATCATCCCGTGCAGACGGTCAACTGGCGAGACTGTGTGAAATGGTGCAATGCGCGGAGCGAGAAGGAGGGGCGAACGCCCTGCTACTATAACGAGGCTGGCTTGGCGACTCTCTTCAAGACGGGGGTGGACGTGCCCTATGTGAAGTGGGACGCGAACGGGTATCGGCTGCCGACCGAGGCAGAGTGGGAGAAGGCAGCGCGAGGCGGAGCGAGCGGGCGGCGGTTCCCGTGGTCGAATGGGGACACAATCACCCACAGTCTGGCCAATTACGTTGTGTATCAGGAGCATGGCAGCAACTACTATCCGTACGATCAAAGCCCGACGGCGAGCTACCACCCCGATTATGCTGACATGGTTTGGCCTTATACGAGCCCGGTGGGCTGCTTTGCGGCCAACGGGTATGGATTGCACGACATGGCCGGAAACGTGTGGGAGTGGTGCTGGGACCGCCAGGGCCCCTACCCGAGCAGCGCGCAAAGCGATCCGCACGGGAGCGAGACGGGCTCATACCGGGTGTACCGCGGCGGCAGTTGGAATAGCCACGCAGTCAGGTGCCGGGCCGCGGTCCGCTTTTATAACGTGTCGGCCTACAATTACTGTGACCTGGGGTTTCGCTGCGTTCTGGCCGCAGGTCAATGAGCCGGCGGGGCGGGGGCGGGGCTGTCCGCAGGGGTTGACGCGCGGGAGGGGAGCAACAGGCTGGCGAGCCAGCCTGCGAGGATGGTGACTGCGCACCCGACGACGCCGTACCACAGCCAGGATGTCCGGGTGCAAAAGCAAACTGGGACGGCGATCAGGACACCCGCAAGCCAGCCCACAACAGCCCCCCAGGCCGAGGCGCGGCGCACCAGCATTCCCAGCAGGAACAGGCCGAGCAACGGGCCGCCCACCAACCCGATGGCCTTGTTGCTGGCCTCGACCAGCGCGCCGAGTTTGCTGACGCCAAACGCCAGCAGGATCACCAGCGCTCCGTAAGCCACCGTGAGCAGGCGGGCGAGCCTGAGTTGGCGGTTTTCCGACAGGGGCCGGCGGGAAAGCCGCTGACGAAAGTCCACCAGCGTGGCGGCGGTTAAAGCGTTGAGGCCGGAGGAAGTTGCGGACATGGTGCCGGAGTAAATGGCGGCGATGAGGAGGCCGGGTAATCCCGCGGGCAACTCGGTAACCACGAAATAGGGGAGAATCTGGTCTGCCTTGGTGATGCGTCCGGCAGCCAGCGGGTCGCCGTGGGTCTGGTAAAAAGCATAGAGCACCAGGCCGGTCAGGTAGAACACGATGAACACCGGAATGAGCAGCCAGAACTTCAGCCACAACGCCCGCTGTGCCTCTCCCATGCTGGTGGCGGTCAGGTACCGCTGGACGGACACCTGGTCGGTGGCCAGTTGCACCAGGTTGATCACCGTGCCGCCAAGCAGCAGACCCCAAAGCGTGACGCGCACGGAGGGATCCAGGCTCAGGCTCAGATCGAGCTTTCCGCCGGCCCGGCCGATTTCAAACACGCCCGACAGCCCGTCAGGGATACGCGCAAGCGCCACGCAGAGGATGACAATCTGGCCGCCAAACAGGACCAGGAACTGGACGACGTCTGTCCAGATAACAGCCTTCATTCCTCCCAGCGTCGTGTAGAGGGTGGTGAGGGTTCCAGTGCAGATGATGCTGAACCAGAGGGGGAGGCCGGTGACCTGCTCCAGGGCCAGGGCGGGGGCGTAAGTCACCAGCGCCAGCCACAATAATACGCGCAGAATGAACAGGGTGGAGGCGAGCAGGCGCACCTGCAACGAGAAGCGTTCCTCCAGGTACTGGTAGGCGGTGTAGAAGCGGGACTGGTAGAAGTGCGGGATGAAGATTCTGGTAGTAACCGGCGTGGCGATGATGAAGCTCAGCCCGAACAGCACGAACGTGAACCGATGCGCATAGACCTCGCTGGGGCACCCCAGATAGCTGATGCCGGAAAACAACGCCGCCAGGACCGAGACCCCCACCAGCAGAAAGCCCATGCTCCGGGAGGCCAGAAAGTAATCCTTGATCGTCCGCTGCTCCTTAACGAACAGCAGGCCGACCGACACCGCTACGATCAGGTAAACAACGAAGACGCCGTAGTCTAGCCAGGAAAAGCGGGTCACGCGCCAAATGCCGTCAGCCCGGCTTTGAAATAGTCGCTCAACCCGAGCACATCCGCTCCGAGGGTAAAGACGCCGTAGCCCTCAGCAGTGAGTACCGCGCGGGGCGCCAGCATGCCGGGGGCCATGGCATATTTCCGGTGCTTCTTCGCCGCTGCCCCCACCCGCTGACGAGCCGCCACTACCTCGGGCGCGTTCACCTGTCCGGGTTTCCCAATCAGGTGGCTGAAATCCCCCGGGCCAAACAGCAGCATGTCGTAGCCGGGCACGGCGGCAATGGCCTCGACGTTCTCCAGCGCCTCGGGCGATTCGATCTGAAAGATCAGCAAGCGCTCGGTGTTGCTGTGGGCCATGTACTCGGTTGTCGGAATCATGCAGTAGCGTCCGTCGGGGTTGCCGCCGTCCACCGGACGCCGGCCCAACGGGTGGAAGCGCGTCATCTCGACAATATGCCGGGCCTCTTCAGCGGTCTTGACGTGGGGCACCATGATCGCCGTCGCGTCGGCCTCGAAAGGCTTCACATAATCGCTGTAGCTGCCCTTTTCGACGCGCACGATCGTATCCACGTCATAGAGCTTGGCGGCGCGGATTTGGTTCTCCAGGTTGAACCAATCGTTCGAGACATGCTCGTTGCAGATCCAGACGGAGGAGGCGCCGGCCAGGCCGGCCAGTTCGATGACCCGGGGATCGCCCAGGTTCAGCTTAAAGCAGGTTGGCTGTTTGCCGGCCCGGAGTTCGCGCAAAATACGACTGGAGCGGAGATTCATGCGGCGAGTCTATCTAGTCTGCCTCACGTGAGAAGGATTTTCTCGGAGACAGGAGAATCCGCGCAAAATGTGGTTCGCATGAGCTTGGTTAGCCAGCGCACAGGCTCGGAGCGCGGACATTCGTGTTCGCTTCCTTGGCCCACGAACGGCGTGGCGGACGGGAATGTCCGCCACGCCGACCTCATGCCTGCGCCTTGAGGCTACGGCTTGTGCAGGCGGTAGAACTTGATGCTGTCCATCGCGTTGCTCACCGTGAACTTGCTGTTGACCACCACCGGCGGATAGGGCGGGATCATGACCCACGGCACACCGTTCAGCCGGTTGGTGGCCTCCAAACGATATCCCGGTGCCGCCGTCGTCCAATCCAACGCCACGTTCGACGCGCCGGCACGCGTGATGTTCAGCACCGGCCGGCAGTTGCCGCCGTTGACGGCCAGCGTGTAGGGCATGCCTCCGGCGTCCGTGACGATGTTGATTACGAAGACCGCGTTGGCCGGCACGTCAAACGAGAATGCCTGGCTTGGGTGCGAGGCGTTCACGTAGTAGCCCGCATCACCCAGGTAGTTGGCACAGAGATTCGTCGGATCAAAACTGCCCAGATAGGCCGCTGCCACCAGCGACCCGGATGGGTTTTGGTGCGATGCGGTAACGGTGATGCAGGCAGCGGCCGGGCCGTTTCGGAACGTGAAGCTTTCCGCGGGATAACTGCCCCCGCCGGTTGGCGGGCAGGCTTTCACCGAGCCGCAAGCGCTGACAATGTCATTGGCCTGTAAGTATCCGGTCTGCAACGGGGTCGTAGGCCCGGTGTAGGACTTGATGGTCACGTCGGGGCACAGTTCGCAGATGCCGCTGCCGGGCGTGCAGGCGGTGGGGTAGAGTAATAGCGAGCAGCAGCGAATGCTGCCCACGGCGCCGGCGGCATCATCGGCAATGCGCAGCGTCCAGGTACCGTTGACGTCCGCGCCCGACTTCTCATTGAAGGCCTCCAGCGATTGCTCCGGGCGGTAGCGGCCCGCAAAGGGCGCCGTCCCGGCGGTGATGGCCGTCGTCGCGGCGCTGTCGAAGGTGGTGCGGGCCCGATCATCACCGCAGTCGGTGCCGTAGTCATCCGACGTCCCGCCGTTGTCGCTGGACAGAACCACCGTCGTGCCGTCCGGACTGATGAGCGAGATGTCCAGGTCGCTGTCTGCCGTGTGGGTGATGTGAAGGGACACCACGACCTTCTTCAGCGGCGTCGTAATACCAGCCACCGTAAAGGTCTTGTCCACGAAGCCACCGTCGGGAATGGCGGTATCCACGTTGTTGTTGTACCGCACCACGGAACCGGCCACGCCGCTGGGCAGCGAGAAGGGCACCTTCAAGGTGCCATGCGTGGTGCTGCCCATTTGCAGTTCGAGATTCACCTTCGCGCCGCAGTCGAAGCCCGGCTGGGTGGTGATCTGGAAGAAGTCGTCATTCGTGCGCACGGAGAGGACGGGGATATTCGGGTAGCTGGAATACGGTTGCACGACAGCGACGCCCGGGGTGAGGGACCGCAGCGTGGCTTTGAGCCCGCTCACGGGGGTGAGGCTGATGTTGCGGACCTCCAGGCTCAGGAGATTGCACTCGTTGGTTTCGATGGCCCCATTGCCGTTGCCGCTCCACACCACGACGTCGCCGGCCCCCAGCGATTGGTTAGTCATCGTCAGCACCACGTCGTTGCCGGTGCCTCCGGCGTAACTGACGCGGAAGTTGAACTTGCCCGTGCTGTCGCTCACCACGGCACCTTCCGCCAGGCCGTCGAAGGTGTTGGTAACCGCCTCGCTGCCGTTATTGTTGACAATAACGAACTGATCGCCTTCGGCGGGCAGGAAGCCCACCGTTAGCGGCGAGAGGGCCGCCCCGGTAAGGGTGACCGATCCCGCGACGTTCAGTTGGTCGTAGCCGCTGCCCACCGCGTTGCCGTTCAGCTCGACGGCGAGGCTGCTCGAGGACCCGAACGTGACGTTGCCGGAGTTGAGTCGGCCGGCGCTGGCACCCGGGGACACCACACCGTAATCGGTAATGGCTCCCACGGTACCGGCTCCCCCTAGCGCGGCTAGACTATCCACGGTGACTGCGCTGGCAAGAGAGCCATTGACGATAAGCTTGCCGGAATCGTACACATGGGTGATGCCGGCGGAGAAACTGGCGTCGCCATTCATGGTGAACGTGCCGCTCCCCATCTTGGCCAGCGTGTAGCCAACGCCGTATCCGACACCGGTCATCGAACCGTCAAACGTGCTGGTGCCGTTGTCCTCGCCGACAGCCAGATAGCCGAGAGTCCCGAAGTTCACTGTCCCCGATCCGCGCAGAGTATCTATCAGAGCGTAATAGGCGCCGCACTCCAACAAACCGCCGCTCTGGATGAGGACATCCGCCGTTTGGGCAATCTGGTTGTTGCTTCCCAACATCACCACATCGCTGCCGCTGCCGTCGCCTATCACAAGGTTGCCCGGCACGGATTTCACGCTGCTGGTCTTGCTGAGTGCCAGGGTGCCTTCGTTGACCACCGTCGTGCCGCCGTAGGTGTTGGCCGCTGTGCCTGACAAGGTAAGCGTTCCTGAACCGCTGTTGGTGAACCCGCCGGGACCGGTGATCGGCCCGCTCAACTCCAGGCTGCTGGTGTTGCAGATTACGGAGTCACTTGCCAGGGTGACCTGGCCCGCCCAGGAACAATTGCCATGACTCGCGTGAAAAGCGCCCAGTGCAAAATAACCGCTGCCGTTCAACACCAACGGCTTGGCGCCAACCAGGACCGGATTGTCAGAGGCGTACATGAACAAAGTGCCGCCGCTGTTTACCGTAACGGGGGTGTTGGTGTTGCCCAGGGCGAACGAGTTTCCAATCCACAGGTCCCCACCGTTGATCGTCACCGGGCCAACGAAGCTGTTTGAGGAGGCCAGCATAACCTCGCCCCCACCGTTCTTGATCAGGCCGATGCTATTCGTGCCTCCGCTGCTGCGCACCGTGGCGTTGATCTTCAAGTCCGGCGAGAAATTATGGCCGCTGTTGGTAATTGTTACCGTGTTATAATAGAGCCCCGCCTGACCGTCAATGGTGGCTTGCTTGACGCCATTGCCAACAACCGTGACGCTGTCAGAGAGCCAGATCAATCCGGTGTCACTGGTCGTGACCTGGCCGCCTTCAAGGGTCAGCGGCCCGATATAGTCAGTGCGATCTCCAAGGTCCAACACCCCGGAACTGTTCACTCTTACGCGCAAACTGGTTGACCAGAACTGGTTATTGTTCAGGCAGCGTACCAGGTCGGTTCCGGTCCCGTCCCCGATGACCAAGGGCCGCTGCAATGCGCCGGCGTTGACGGTCTTGGCCAGTTCCAGGACGCCTTCGTTTACGGTCGTGTCGCCCCCATAGCCGTTGGCGCCACTCCCGGAATACTTGAGGGTGCCAGCCCCCCATTTGGTGACCCCGCCCGTGCCGGTGATCGAGCCGCTGATGTCCAACAAGCCGTCGCTGGCGACGTAGAACCTCGTATCCTGGCTCAGGCTGACTGGACCGGCCCAGATGTTGGTGACGCCGCCTACCGAGTCGAGCGCATAGCTGTCCGCCGTGTTCATCGTCAACGCCTCGCCGGTGATGCTGACTCCACCGCCCAGCGCGAGATAAGCCGAGTTGTTGATGATCGTGCTGCCGTTGGTGGCACCCAGAGCCAAGTCGTTGAGGGCGTAGATGTAGCCGCCGGTGTTGGCGGTCAGGGTGCCGGTAAATGTGTTGGCGCCATAAAGCCAGAGGGACACGCTGTCGTTCTTCACGATATTGGCTGAGCCGCTCACGTCCGCATAGATAATGGGGTAGCCGCTGCCCTGGATGGTGCAGGTGCCAGTGCCGACACTCAGCTTCCCGTAGATGTGCGGGTTGCCGCTGATGCTGATCGTGCTGTTGGCCGCCAGCGCCAGGGTGCTTGTGCCCGTTTGAATCTCCCCGTCATTGAGCGTGAGACTGTTGCCTACGCCTTCAGTTATACTGTTGAGGTCGAACAAGCCGTCGGCGTTGATGATAATGTCCGGTGTAGCGCCGAGTTGCGAGTTCGTCGCCAGCCGCACCACCGCGCTACTCGCCCCACCGCTGCCGTCCCCGATGGTGAGCGTACCAGCCACAACGCTGCTGTTGCTCAGCGTCTTGGTTAGCAGCAGCGTGCCGGCGTTGACCAGGGTCGCCCCCGAGTAGGTGTTCGCCGTACCGCCCCCATATCTGAGGGTTCCCGTCCCGTTCTTGGTCACCCCGCCGCTGCCGCTGATACTGCCGTCCAACCCCACCGTGCCATTGCCTGAAACAGTTAGGGTGAAGCCGCCGTTGGTAAGGTTACCCTCCAGATACAGGCTCGTCCCCGCCGTCGTGCACTCCACCGTCTGCGCCGCCCCCAGGGTGACGTTGCATTCGAACAGGTTGGCCCCCGCCGCCTGCTGGCTGCTGATGCCGTTGGTGACCGTCAGCGCGTTGCCGCGCACGTCGTAGGTGCCGCCGGTGAAAGTGATGGACTTGACTTTCAGATTGGTGAAGTTGTTGGTGTTCACCGCGCGTCCCCCCACCGGGAAGACAAGGTCATCCCCGTTGATCGGCGCGACGCCGCCGGTCCAATTGCTGCCTGTGCCCCAGTAACCACTCGTAGTGCCGGCCCAATTCTTCACCGCGGCGCGGGCGCCTGGCGCCGCCAGCAGCAGGCCGGCGCCCAGCATTAGCGCCAGTGGCAGGAGTCGTGCGGGCTCGTGGCAAAGCGTTGAAGTTGTGTGCGGCAGCTTGCAAGGCTGCCAAACCGATGATTGTCGAGGTTCTTTCATAGTTAACTCCGATTCGTATGGGGTGTTAATCGTTTCTGTGAGTTTCTAAAGGAACGGTAACCGAAGGCCGCCGGAGGAACGGTTTCGAGGGGCGGCCCACAAGCATGGCAAAGAGATCGTCCGGGCATGAGCGCAATTGGTGGACTCCCGGTTGCAAGCGACAAACACCACCCTCCGCTGAGTCGCGAAAAACCCGATTCCGATCCTAAGGCTCTCTAGTTTTGAGTAGCCCATAATGCCGTAATCCGAGACGAGACTAGGTAAAGTTCCCGCCGCATGCAAGCCCAAAATTCGGTCCGGAAACCTTGTGCGCGGGGGAAAAACCGGGCCGGGCAATGAAATCCGATATGGGAAGATGAGGAAAGAGGGATTGAAGCGGCGGCTGGTTTCTGTCAGGCTATGGCCCCGGGCGATGTTGCCTTGCGCCTGAGAACTGACTTATGACCATTCAGGAGATGTTTGACCTGACCGGCCGGGTGGCGGTGGTCGTCGGCGGAGCGCGCGACTTCGGCTTTCACATGGGTGACGTGCTGGCCGAGGACGGCTGCGATCTGGTGCTCACCTCGCGCAGCCTCGCCAACGCGCAGCAGACGGCGCAGCGTCTCCGCGCCAAACACAAGCGGGATGTGTTGCCGCTGGCGCTCGATGTGACCCGGCAGCCGCAGATCGCCGACCTGGCGCGCCAGGCCGGCGCGTGGAAGGGGCACATTGATATCCTCATCAATAACGCGGGCGGAACCCCCGCCGGCAAGGGCAAGGCGCACTTGTTCGAGCGGGCGCCCGAGGATGCTGCCGAGTTGATTCGCATCAACTTGCTCGGCTCACTCTACTGCTGCCAGGAAATCGGCCGCCTGATGGCCGATCAGGGGCACGGAAAGATCATCAATATTGCATCCATCGCCGGCCTGGTGGGCAGGGATCGCCGGATGTACAAGCGCAACAGCATGCAGGGCCAGCCGATTGACTACGCCGCTGCCAAGGCCGGGGTGATCGGCATGACCCGAGACCTGGCGGGGTTGCTCTCGCCGCTGGGCGTGCATGTGAATTGCATCTCCCCCGGCGGTTTCGACCGCGGCAAGCTGCCGGCGGGCTTTGTGAAGGATTACAGCGACCGCACCCCGCTGGGCCGCATGGGCCGCGACGAGACTGACTTGCGAGGCGCGGTGCTGTTCCTAGCCTCGCGGGCCTCGGATTATGTCACCGGCCACAACCTGGTGGTAGACGGCGGCTTCAGCATCTGGCAGTGACCCGGGCCGGTCCGGCAGGTTGAGAAGCGAGAAAGGCAAGTGCGAACGGTTTGCACGCCGGCGGCGCTGCCCTCGAGCGGTGAAAGCCCGCGGCTCTTGCGCTACCGGGTCCCGAAGGGAGGCTCCAATTCGGCGAAGACCTCCTTCAGTTCGATGCAGGCGCCTCCGCGTTCACGGCTGCGCAGGCCGGCGATAATCACCGCCATCAGTTCGATCGTCTCACTCAGCGGGTAGGGCCGCTCGCCCGCGCGCAGCATCTCGACAAACGCGCAAAGCTGGTTGCGGAACGCAGTGTAAGTGTCCCAGCAGTTCACCGCCAGGTTCCCCTTGGTGCCGAAGACGTGCAACGCGCCATAGCTGCCCACCGCGTCGTAGATGACCGCGAGGCTGACTTGCGCACCGCTTCGGTGGGTGAGGTAAGCAATGTCTGAGCCGGAGCGGCTCTCCGTGCGCACGCCGAGGAACCCCGGCCCGAGCACCGGCCAGATCGCCTCCAGCGCGTGAATGGCGTAGCGCTCCCAGGTCTTGCTCGTGCAGAGCGTGATCCAGCGCAACTCGCCCAACTGCGCCTTCTGCCGCAGGATTTGCCGGATCTCCGGCGCGTAGCGCATGTTGCTGCTGGAGAGAAAAACCTTCCCGGCCTGGTGCCAGCGAATGAACTGGTTCAGGTCCGCCACATTGACCGCCAGCGGCTTGTCCACGAACAACGGCAGCCCCGCCTCGATGAACGGCCGTGCCCGGCGGACGTGCTCGTGGCCGTCGTCAGTGCCGATGATCACCGCGTCCACCTGGCCAATGACGTCTTCGGGCCGCGCGACGACGTGCTGGATGCGGCTGGCCGCGGCTACCTTCGGCGCGTCCGCCGGATCGTCAGTCCACACATGCGTGACGCGCGCGCCGAGGATGCGCATCGTGTTGAGCGGCACCTCGGAGAGGTACTGCGGGATCACCGGGAAGGGGCACTTGGCCATCTCCTCCGGGTTGTAGCCGTTGACGATCGCCGACCACGAGTACGGGTGCCCGTTGCCCTCGATCATGCCGAGCATCGCCAGCCGGATTTCGGCCTTCTCGATCTTCATAGATGGACCACCTTTCCGGTGCGCCAGGATTCCAGCGCGCCAAGGTTAAACCTCAACGTCTGCGCCGCCTCGTCCAGCGTGGCCAGGTCCGTCTCCGCCNNGTCGAGAAACGCGTTGGCCTGGGCGACGAACAGGTCATCCCGCTCCTTCACCGGCGCCGGGTGGTACTCCCAGCCGGCGGCCCCATGCGCATAGGCGCCCCAGCGCTGCTCGTGGAGCTCGACCTTGTAGCTGCCGCGCTCGCAGTGAACCAGGAACGTCGCTTCGTTCGGCGCCTGGAACTGGTTCAGGGAGTAGGTCGTCAGCACGTCGCCGTTGCGGGCCGAAGCGCTGACGGTATCTTCGACGGTCACGCCTTCCAGGGCCTGATGGCCGGCCTCGCAATAGACCCGCGTGCTGGGGCCCAGAAGCCATTCGATCGCATTGGCCAGGTGCGGCAGCATGTCCTGAATGCAGCCGCCGCCGGTTTCGTGGCGGGTGTAATAGATCTGCCGGTAGGCCGGACGGAAGGTCGGGAAGTGCTGCCCTACCACCGTCGCCGCCTGCAGCGGCCGCCCGAAGGCGCCTCGGCGCAGCTCTTGCCGCACCGCCTTGAGGCCGGGCTGGAAATGATACACGAATGCCACCCGCACGTACTGTTTCCGCCGCGCGATCTCCTGCCTCAACTCCCCCACTTCCCCCAGCCCCGTGCTCAGCGGTTTCTCAATGAGCAGCGCCGCCCCCTGCCGGTAGCATTGCAGCGCGATGCTGATGTGCAGGCTCGCCGGGACGCAGACGACCACGCCGTCGAACCGTTCCGCCTTCAGCGCCGCCCCTGCGTCCGGGAACCCGCCAACGTTGTATTGCTGGGTAATCTTCTGCAGCAGCGTCGCATTCGTTTCGCAGGCAAACAACTCTGCCCGTCCGGTGCGCTGAAAACAGCGCAGGTGCCGCTCGCCGATGCTGCCGCAGCCGACGATGAGAATCCGTGGCTTCATTCAGTACAGTTTCTCCAGCTCCGCTCCGCGGAAGTAGTGCTTCACGATCTGCTCGGCCTTAAAGCCCCTGGCAGCCATCACGGCGGCGCCGATCTGGCAGAACCCCACCCCATGGCCCCATCCCGCGCCGCGCAGGGTGAACCGCGCCGGAACCTCGCCCGCGCTGCCCTCGGGCTGAACCACAAACGCGCTGCTGTACAAGTGCGACGAACTCAACCAGCGGCGGATTTCCAGCTCCTTGCCCACCACCACCGTCCGCNNTAATCCGCAGCCGCACGATGCGTCCCGACGGCCCGCGCTGCAGTGGCTCCAGCCGCCGGATCTCGCCGAAGTCCAGGCCCGACCGCTTCAGCAACAGGGCGCTGAGTTCCTCCTGCGTGTAGCTCACCGTCCAGCGGTAGAAGTGCGTTGTCTCCTGGTCGAACGACGGCAGCACCTGACGGAGGATGTTGCCGTCGGTCGTGTTGCAGTACGCTTCCGGCGAAGCGTTTACCCACTGCTCGGCGGCTTCCTCGGAGTTGATCAGCGGATGCTCCACTGCCGCGTCAGACACCGTCGCCAGATACGGCACGGTTACATCTTCCCATGCGCTGGCGAACACCTCGCTTCGCCCGCCGCAGGATTTGGAATACCGCGCGTCGCAAATCTCCCCGCCATGGACGAGGAACACGCCACGGGTATCCTGCACGGCTTCCGCCGCCTTGGGGGAGATAATCTTGGTAAGCCCGTGATACCGCTGGCAGTGATCGTCCGCGCAGACATCGAAGAGCTGATGGTCCTCCCGGTCATACCAGCGCACAATTTCCTCTTCGGTTTCCCGCCCGCGCCGGGCGGGGCCGCCGACGTTCTTGACCCGCTTCTGCCGTTCGAGCATGGCAACGAGCCAGCTCCGGGACGTAATTGCGTGGGCGCGCAACAGCTCGATGGGTGCCGTCGCGCTCATCTCCGACGCGATGACGCTCTTGAGATACTGCTCCACGCCCGCGTCATTGATGGCTGTTACCGTGCCGTCGGCGTTCAGCACAATCCGCAGCCCGCCCTCGAAGGTCTCATCCTCCTTCCGCTCCCAGTGGAAGTTGATCCCGATCGTCACATCCCGCAGAGTGAACGTGGCGTTGCCTTCCGGCGCCAGCCGGATCTCCGATCCGCGCGCCAGTTCTCGCCCGTCCCGCGCGGCCAATACCAGGCTGCCCTGGCTGGGCCGGACGGTAAACTCGCCGCTCAGCGCGGTCTTGTCCGGGAGCAGAAACCGGCCATTCAGCACGCCGCGCGTCTCGGCCTCGCGGCTATAGATGCCAACCGAAAGGTGGGGCTCCTGGTTAATCATAAGACTATTCCTTCACGCTAGCGGCAAAGTCCTCGACGAACTTCACGCACTGGGCGACGTCCTGAACCAGTTGCGGGGAGAGATGCTCATACTCGACCGTCATTACCCCGCGCCACTTCCAATCGTACAACTGCCGCAAGATCGCGCTATAATGTGCCTGTCCGGTGCCGAGGGGCACGTCCCGGCTGTTGCGCTTGCCTGATTCCGCCGCATCCTTCAGGTGGACCACGATGATCCGCTGGCCGTATTTCCGGAGGCTCTCGAGCGTGGCCAGTCCTGAGCGCACCCAGTGGCCCGTGTCGGGGCAGGCGCCGATCCGCGCACTGCGCCCCTCGCACGCCTTGACCAGGGTGTCCGGGTTCCAGTACTTCGAGTTGGGGCCTTCCGGGTGGTTGTGCACCGCCAGGTTGATCTTGTACTCCTGGCACAGCCCATCCAGCGCCTCAAACGCCTCCAGCGGCGGCTCGGCTATCAGCGTCTCGACGCCCATCTCTTTCGCGAAATCATAGACCTTGCGGTAAGCGCCCCGGTCTCCTTCGATCGGCGCGTAGTAGGTCGGCATGCTGAACCCCAGNNCCACCCGCCGCAACCCCATTCCCGCCAGAACTTCCAGCGCCTCATAAAAACTGCGGTCGCGGAACGTGTAAAGAGCGCAACTGAGCCGCCAGCCCAGTTTCTCCGCATGGGGAGTGCTCAGCTTGACTTTCTTCCTGCCGGACTGCGCAGTCCTGCAGGACAGGGAAGCCATCGCCAGTGTCGCACCAACCCCGGAAGAAATTGCGCGTCCCAGAAACTCACGACGGTTATAGATATTCATTCTCATAGCCTTTCATTTATCCGCGTGTTTGATGCTCTGCGGCAAGCCGTTTGCCAGTGGTCTCATACACGGGCTTGCGCTGCCACGCAAGGAATCAACTTCTCGCCGCGCCGAAGCGGCGGCGGGGGGACCAGCCAGGCGAAACCTACGCCTGCAGACAGCGGGGCTAACGGCTGCGAAGAGTGCGGCCCGACTGGAAGAGGCGCAACTGCGCGGCCAACGCCCCCGCCAGGTCCCGATCCTGAGCCGCCACTGCCAGCTTCAGCGCCTTCTGGGCGGCTTGGACGGCGGCGGGGAAATCCCCCGCCTCGGCGCTGGCAACGGCCAGGGTCTCCAGGAGCCGCGCATCCTGTTCACCGGTCAGCGCGACGGCGCTCCTGGCCAGCCGCGCGGCCTCCGCGCCGTTCCGGACGCTGGCATTCTCGTGCGTGGCCAGAAGCAACGCCAGCGCATCCAGTGCCGACACCATGTCCGGCTGCAGCGCAATGGCCCGGCGCAACTGCTGGATGGCTTGCTCAGGCCGGTTCAGCAGACTCAAAATGTACCCCGCGCCATAGGCCGCCGCCGCATGGTCCGGCTTCCAGGCCAGCGCCGCCTGCTCGTGGAACAAGGCCGCATTCAGCTTATCAGTCAGCGCCGGGCTCAAGCTGCTGAAGCCGGGCATGCTGGCGCTGGCCGACAGTTCCGGCCGGCAGGTCTCCAGGAGCAGGCTGGCCAGGTTGTGATGCGCCAGCCAGCATTTGAAGTTCCGTTTGAGCGTGGCGCGCCAAAGGGTCTCTTCGTCCTGGTAAATTCCACACTGGGCCCACGTCAAAGGCGCGAGCACCGCGACCATCCCTGTCGCCGCGACTATACCAAGGACCTTTGCCACACGCCGGCGAGCCGGGCGTGCCGCCTCGGCAGACCTTTGCACCAGCCGCGCGCCGCCGCCCACCAGCAGCGCGATAATCCCAATCATGGCCGGATAGACCCAGTGGTCAGACACGAAGGAGTACTTCTGGAAGTAAATCTTGAAGAATCCCAACACGGGAAAAAGCATCGCCAGGAAGTAGGTCAGGGCGAAGAAGTAAGGCCGCCCCCAGCCGCAGCGATACCACCAGCAGAGCCCCCATACCCCTAACAGCAACGCGCCGGGCAGATAGTTCATAGCCTCATCGGGCGAGAAGTTCCAGCGCGGATACACAAACATCGGATTGCGGGGAAACACGATCCGCGCCAGGTAGAACCACGCGGCCATGCCCGCCCCCACCAACCGCGACCGAAAATCGCCCGTCGTGACCACATCCGTCCCAATGCTCCGTTCGTACTGGAACCAGATCGTCACCAGCGCCATGACCAGCGCCACGGCAAAGAACGGCAGCGCGCGTCCGACATCTTCCTTCGTCAGCGCGCGGTTGCGCGGGCCTCCGAGCCACCAGACGCACAACAGCAGCACCACCGGCAGCAGGACCACGGAGGTCTTGCTGAGCAGCGCCAGCACAAAGGCGATGAATGATGCCCAATACCAAAGCGCCTCGGCGTTGCGGGGTGAGGATTGGGCGGGCGGGCTTTGCTCTTTTGGCCTCTTGCCTTTCGGCTTCTGCACTTCCGCGCCGCACCGCGCCTGCTCGGAACGCAAGTAGGCCAGTATCGCCAGGCCAAAGAAGAACAGCGACAACGTGTTCTTGCGCTCGGTAATCCACGCAACCGACTGCACGTTGATCGGATGGATGGCAAACACGAGCGCCGCCAGCCACGCCCCCGGGATGCTCAAATGCCTGAGCGCCCGCCAGAGCAGGATCGCCGCCGCCGCGTGGAGCAGAATGTTGGTGACGTGATAACCCGTGGCGTTGAGTCCCCAAAGGCGCCACTCGAACCAAAACGACGTCAGCGTCATCGGCCAATAGTCGTAGAACTTCCCGCCGGCCCAGATGTGCCGCAGCCCGTCGGGCGCGCTGATCAGAGGATTGGCCGTCAGGATGTCATCATCATCCCAGATAAAACCCGCGTGAACCGCCGGCCAATACACCGCCAGCGTTACGAGCAGAATGGCGGCTGCGCCAACCAACTGCCAGGTCTGAATCTTGATCTTAATCTTGCGCCCGAGCTTAAGCACCTTCCTGGCCGAAGATAAGAACAAAAAGGGCGTCCCCGAAGGACGCCCTCGACTTAAAGGTTGTCCGCTTTACCTACGCTGCCGCTTCGCCGATCTGGAACCGTACAAAGCGGCGGATCGTCACTTCGTCCCCCAACTGCTTGGCGATGGACGCGACGTGCTCCTTCACGGAGATTTCAGAGTTCTGCTTCACGAAGCCTTGGTCCACCAGGCAATAGGTCTGGTAAAACTTCTCCAGCTTGCCTTCGACAATCTTGGCGATGGCCTGCGGCGGCTTGTTCTTGAACTGCTCAGCGGCGATTTCCTTCTCTTTCGCCAGTATGTCCGCCGGCACCTGCTCACGCGACACGGCGTAAGGATGGCCGGCGGCGATCTGCAGTGTGATGTCTTTCACCAACTGCTTGAAGTCGTCTTTGGCCACGGTCTCTTCTTTGCCCGCGCCGACTTCCACCAGCACGCCCACCTTGGCGCCAGTGTGAATGTAGGCGGCAATCATCCCGTTGCCCGTCACTTCCATTCGCGAATGGCGCGGGATCTTGATATTTTCCCGAATCTTCGCCACCAACCCCTCGCGCTCGACTTCCAGGTTCGCCTGGGGATCCGCCGCCAGCCGCTTGGCCACTTCGTCGGCGAAGGCTCGGAACTCGTCGTTGCGCGCCACGAAATCCGTCTGGCAGTTGACTTCCACCAGCACGCCGACACGCCCGTCGGGCGCTACGTAGCGGGCGATGGCGCCTTCGCGAGCCTCGCGCGCCGCGATCTTGCCGGCGGTCACCGTGCCCGCTTTCCGCAGAATATCCACCGCCGAATTCAGGTCGCCTTTGGCTTCCGTCAGCGCCTTCTTGCACTCCATCATCCCTGCGCCGGTCATCCCGCGCAATTTGGCCACCAGGGCCGCAGTAATCTCAGCCATATAGAAAGTCTTTCCTCAGGTAATTAACGTCAATTGTTGCTTGGATTGGTCACTTGGGGCCGCGGCCCCGAGGGCCGCGGCTGCTCCACGTTTCCGATAAAGGTCAAACCGCCGGAGCTGCCGGAGTTGCCGTCTCGGCCGCGGCCGGCGGGCGTGCTTCTGCGGATGCCGCAGGTGTCCCCTCCGGCGCCGTTTCAGGCGTTGCCGCCGCGGTCTCTTCAGCCGCTTTGCGGCGCGCATACTTGGTCTCGTACTCGGCCTGCGCCTGCATCACGGTCTGGCCAACCTGCGCCAGGATTAACCGCACCGCCCGGATGGCGTCGTCGTTGCCCGCGATCGGGAGATCCGTCAAGTCCGGGTCGCAGTTCGTATCTACAATCGCCACCACGGGAATCCTCAGCCGCCGCGCCTCCGCTACGGCGTTATGTTCGCGCTTGATGTCCACCACGAACAGCGCCCCCGGCAGCTTGTCCATCGTCTGGATTCCCTCGAAAAACTTCTTCAGCCGCGCCGCCTCGCGCCGGATCACCGACTGCTCCTGCTTGACGAAGTTGTTGATCGAGCCGTCGGCCTCCATCTTCTCGATCTCCTTCAGCCGCCCAATCGAGCGCTTGATCGTCGCGAAGTTGGTGAGCGTGCCGCCCAGCCAGCGCTCGGTCACGTAAAACTGCCCGGTGTCCTTGGCGGTCTGTTTGATCGCCTGCTGAGCCTGTTTCTTCGTCCCCACAAACAGCACCTTGCCGCCTTTGCGCACCGTCGTGCCCAGGAAATTGCACGCGGCCTCCAACTGGTTCATCGTCTTGCTCAGATCAATGATGTGAATCCCGTTGCGCGCGTCGAAGATGAAGGGCTTCATCTTGGGGTTCCACCGCCTGGTCTGGTGCCCAAAATGCACCCCGGCATCCAACAGTTCCTTAACTCCAATAGCTATCATTAGTTTCCTTTGGTTAGAAGCCTGCCTCACCGGCAAGCCATCCCGCGGAACACGGGATTGATTTGTATGTCGTTATGGCCCCCCGCGCCCATCGGCGCAGGCATTTAAGGCCGTTCATTTCCCCCGTCAGGCGGAGCGCTTCTTGCCCAGCCTTTCCGCGAGGAACGCCCAAGATAACAGTCCCGCGTCCCATCGCAACTGCTATTTTTTGCCCATTTCCGACGGGCGCAGGCGGGCGGGTTCAGAATCGCCAGGCCGATGACCGGCCGGGCGGCTCAAAGGCGCAGGAAGATCTTCCGCTTGTAGAGGAAGTGGACCAGCCAGAACGCCAGCAGCAGGCCAACAATCGCAATGGCCATTTCACCGCAGCCCTTGGCGATATGTTGGTCGAAAAACGCTTCGACGTCGCCCCCGACAAACCGTCGTGCCAGGCGGCGGAAGCCGCCGAGGAAATTGCTCGCGAGGTAAATCGTGATCGAGTTCATCCCCATCCACACAAACGGCTGGCACCAGGCGCGCGCCTGCCAGATGTCCACGACCAGGTAGAAGAGCCCCAGCAAGATGGCGCTGTAGCCGCCGGCGACCAGCACGTACGACGAGGTCCAGATTTTCTTGATAACCGGGAACTGGGCATCCCATAGCCATCCCAGCGTAGCGGCGGCAATGCCGAAGGCAATCAGCCACGCCACTTTCTGGTTGCCCGCAAGGTTTGGTATCCTGAGCAGCAGGCCGGCGAAGACCCCCAGCAGGCAGGTCGCCACGGCCGGGAGGGTGCTCAGGAGCCCTTCCGGGTCGAAGAAGGTGTCGTATTTGCGCGCGGGCAAATACTGGAAGTCCAGGTGGTCGGCCAGGTTCAGCCCGGCGTCGAACTTGCCGGTGACCCGGTTGGTCGTCGCATAGAACATCTTTTGCGCCGCCGCCCACGCCGGGCTGTCCTTGATCGCCGAAGGGTTGCGCTCGTCCTTGAACAGCGCGGCGGTCTCGGCGTTGCCCGCCTCTTCGGCGCGCTGTGCGAGGGCGCTCTTGGTTAACTGGAGGTCGCGAATCGGCACAAAGGTCATCAGCGCCCAATATCCCGCGAGGATGCCCACGCAAATCGCGGCCAGCGCCCGCGGCTTGAAGAGGCAAAACAGCAGGCCGGCGAAGAAATAGGCCAGCGCAATCCGGTTGAGCACGCCCATCAGCCGGATGTCGGGCCAGGAATTCGTCAAGCCGCCCGAGTAAAAGATGCCAATGACGAACAAAAGAACGCTGCGCCGGAACACTCGTTTGAGCGCCTCGGCTCGCCCCTCCTGCGCCATGGTCCTGGTGAGTGAGAACACCAGCGACACCCCGACGATGAACACGAACAGCGGGAAAATCAGGTCATAGAAGTGGAATCCCGCCCATTCGACATGGTCGAGCTGGTTGGCCAGGAAGCTGGTCGGCCGGGTCTGGGTCATGCGATTGAGTGCATAAACCAGGGAATCGGCGCCGATGATCCAGAACATGTCGAAGCCCCGCAGCGCGTCCACGGACATGAGCCGCTGGCTGGGGGGAGTCTTTGCGGTGAGTGTTGTCATACGCGACTGAGTTTTGGACATATTTAGGGCAAGACCCCTGGCGCCTCAACTGCAAAACAGCGCGCCTGGCCGTCTATCGCAGCCAGAGGGCAACGAAAGCCGCCAACACAGCCAGCGCCACCACCCACCAGAACCAATGGATGCCGCGCGGCACGGCCCGCGGGCCGCCGAATTCGCGCTTGACGAAGTCCTCGTAGTCGAAGTTCTCATCGGGCAGGCCCAGGCCATCCGTGCGGGCGGCCTCGGACCAGCCGGTCTGTTCATCCGCGCCGCATTCCGGGCAAGCCCGGGCGTTTGCAGGAACGTCGGCGCCGCAGTTGGGACAGGTTTCGGAGGGTGTCATTGCACGGCTGCTCGCACCCAATCCAGGTAGCGGCGGTTGCCGCGGGCAATGGGCAGCGCCACCAGTTCCGGCGTGTCATACGGGTGCCTGGCCACGATCAACTTCTCCAGCGCGGCCAGGCGGGCCGCGGTGGTTTTCATGAGCAGCATCACTTCCTTCCCCGCCGCGATCTTTCCCTCCCACCAATAATGCGATTCAACCCGCGGCATCAGGTTGGCGCAGGCAATCAGCCGCGCCGCCAGCGCCGCCCGGGCCAGCTTCCGGGCCGTCTTCAAGTCCGGCGCGGTCACCAGCACCACCACAAACCTGTCTTTGCGTTTCATTCTTCAGTGTCTCCACGCCCTGAGTCCGCCTGGCTCACAGGACCCGTTTGCCTCCCGCGACCGTTCATCGCGGCCCGGCCTTCGGCCACGCCAGCGGCACACCCTGGTCCGTCAGCAGGTTCTGGTACTCCCTCAACAGCCCGGCTTGCTTGCGCACTTCGCGCGGGAGGCGCTTCTTCGCCGCGCAGAACGCCACGAGCGCGCCCACCGCCTCGCCAATGTTCCATTCCACCGGGTGCAGCCGGTAGCAGCCGTTGGTGATGTGGGTAACCCCAAGGTTCTTGCAGACCGGCAGCAGGTTCTCGACTCGCCGGGGCAGCAGTGCGCCCAGCGGGATTTGAAAGGGCAGGGAACTGATGTCAATCGAGTTGTTCCCGCCCGTGCTCGGATGCAGGTCTATCCGGTAGCTGCCGATGCCCACCGAGTCCGTGAACTCCGTCGCCTTGACTTCGTCCCGCGTGGCGTTGGTTTCCTTCATGCGGAAGTCGGTGGAGACCTGCTGCTCGACGACCGTGAACTCCGCGCGGATGCGGCGGCTTTCGCGGATGTAAGGATACTTGGCCAGGCCGTCTTCCGTGCCAACCACGTCGGGCCGCAAACGCAACCCCTTCCAGCCGGCGCCGCCGTCGGCCCGCGGCGCTTCGGTCTGCAACCAATAGAGCAGCGACAGGCTGAGCTGCTTGGCCCGGGCAACATGCCGCGCGGCTTCCTCGGCGCTCACCTCGCAGAGGTTGCCGAGCAGGTAATCGTTCTGCGGCCAGTTCACCAGCGTGATATCGCCCGGATACGCGCCGGCGACGAACTGCGCCTTGTCCGCGATGCGCCGGTAACTCCACAGCCCTGTGCCTTTCTCGGGGTCGGTCTCCAGTTTCATCGGCTTCCGGCTGGCAGGCCGGCTGTATTCCCAGGCGAGCAACCGCCCGGGCCAGGGCGGCTGGATGGCCGGCACAAAGTCGCGCCAGAACTCGTACTCGCACGGTTTCTCGAGGGTGTCGTCCTCGCCAGCCACGTAATCCATCGCAAAGCAACAGGTGAACGCCTGCATGTTCAGCGGCGCAGCCTCGGCAGGCGCGTGCGGCTCCCCGCTGTCCTTCTGCGACTCGGCTCCGGTGACATACTCCGTCTTGGTCAGCGGCAGCAGATCGCCTAGCTCGGTCGCATCCGCAAAGTACGGCGCGCGCAGGATGACCTCGTTGCCGGACTCCAGACTCCGCACCCGGACCGCTTCGACCCGATCGCCGGTGGCCAGTGCGTCCATTGCCCGGTGCCGGAGCAAGAGGAGCACCTTCCGCCCGCTGACATAAGGCGCCAGGAGTTGGTGCAGCACCGCCAGGGACACGCGCGGCTCGTGGCAGAGGCGGGACACCCAGCCGTTGCCTGGATTCAGGCAGGGTTTGGCCCGCGCCTCGGCGGTGAGCGGGTAATGCCGAAGGTAATACTCGCGAATCTGCTCGCGCAGGTTGAGATAACTGCGCGTGCCGCCGAACGTCTCGATCCACGGATTCTCATCCGGCGGCACCGCTTGCGCGGTCAACTGTCCGCCGATCCAATCCGTCTCCTCCGTCAGGATCACCCGCAACCCGTTCCGGGCCGCGGCCAGTGCCGCAGCGCAGCCACCCAGCCCGCCGCCGATGATGACCAGGTCCGCCATCAGTTCCCTGGCAGGGGAGTTGGCCGCTGGCGCTGATGACTGCGCTTTGTCGTTATCCTGCGCGACGGCTAGCCCCGGTCCGGTCATGGCGACCGGCGCCGCCAGCGCCAAACCCTTCAGGAACGAGCGCCGTGGAAGTCCAGCGGGTTTCTTCATGGCCCCCAAGCTACCATCCCCAATGTGTGTGACAAGCACACTCACCCCTGCGCAATCCGCATGTTTGCGCGCTTCCCCGTAGCCACCAACACGCCGTGTACAAGGGGTGTACACCGGGTGCTCACCGGGTGTNNCATCCGGTGAGCACCCGGTGTACACCCCTTGTACACGGCGAGGCGGATTGGTGGAAGTGTGGGGATTGCAGGGACTTGTGATTTTGGCAGGGGATTTGTCGGTTGGGGGGCTGTCGGCGCGGTTTCTGAAGGGGGTTCCGGCGCTGGAGCAGCGTGTCGGAGGGCGGGATCGGGAGTCGGGGCTGGCTCGGGTTGGGGAACGATGGTCGGTTCAGTCGGCAGCGCCAGCGGACGAGAAGTAGGCCTTCGTGTTCTTGTGGACCTCCGGGCTGCTTAGGAGTTCTGGTTCCGTGAGCCAGGCAAACTCGCCATGCTGGTCCTTGGGCAGGCTCAAGTCCTCCGGGGTTGCCGCCAGCCGGTAGGCGAGCACCACATAATGGGTGCCGAAGCCTGCGACCTCATGGCTGTTGGTGGCGTAGAAGTGCTCATACACTCCCAGGAACCGGGCGGCTTGAATGCGCTTCTCAACCCCGAGCTCGGCCAGGGAAATGCGCCGGAACGCGGCGGCCAGGGTTTCGTTCTTGGAAATTCGGCCCCCGGGCGCAAAAAGAGAGCCCTTGGCGGGCTCATTGACCCGGCGTCCCACCAGAATCCGCCCCTCGGGCGACCGCACCACCAGGTCAATGGCGACCAGCGGGGTGAGCCGGACGACGGTGTCAAAGTCTTCGGCGGCGAGCCACTGGCCGGGTTCAGGTTCAGGCTTGTTCAACTGTGCGGTGACGTTAAGGGTTCCGGGGCGGGGCGCTCAAGATGAAAACCGAGCGGCCCCTGCTGCTGCGATTATTTTGCTTCTCGCGGAGGCTGTGGTTCGGGCATGGTTGCCGCGGAAGCGACCGGTCATTGAACTCATTTGCGCCAGCTTATGGCTAAGCCTGATTACATTGAACTGCTGACGGGCGAGCGGATTCCCATTCTTTNNACGGTGCTGGCGATTGACAAGCCGCCGGGGTGGATGCTGGTGCCGTTTTCATGGCAGAAGACGGGCCGGAATCTGCAGGCGGCGCTGGTGTCGTCCATCGCGTCCAAGGCTTTTTGGGCGCGATCGCGCGGGCTGAAGTATCTGCGGTTTGTGCATCGGCTGGACGCGGACACGAGCGGCGTTTTGCTTCTGGCCAAGAGTCCGGGGGCGGTCAACTCGTTTGGCGCCCTGTTTGAGAGCCGCCGGATGGAGAAGGTGTATTTGGCTGTTGTCACCGGCATGCCCAGGACGGAAGAGTGGACGTGCCGGTTGAAGCTCGCGCCGGATCCGGAGGCAATCGGCAGGATGAGAGTTGATGCGCGGCATGGCAAGGAGGCCGAGACCCGGTTTCCNNACGCGAACATGACGCTGATCGAAGCGCATCCAGTGACCGGAAGGACGCACCAGATACGCGTGCATTTGGCACAGTCCGGCCACCCGGTGGTTGGCGATGCGCTTTACGGGGCCGCGCGCGGAACGCAAGAGAGAACGCCCCGGGAGAAAGGGGAACGCCTCAGCGGGGCGCAAACCCCTTCGGAAGCGGGAGGGGAGAATCCCCGGGAGCGGGTTGGCAAGCCGAGGCGTCAGGGGATGGGTTTGGGCTTGCGCGCGGTGCGGCTGAGTTATGTGGACCCATTCACCCGCCGCCGGGTGGACATCCGGGCGCCATTGGAGCAGTTTGTGGGCGAGTATGGATTCGATGTTTTCAAGCTCTGAGCCGAGCGGAGCGCCGGGCCTGGCACCGGGCCAAACCGACCTGCTGGTGTACAGGCCGTCTTTGATTCACGGGCTGGGCGGATTTGCGAAGAGCCCGATCGGCTGCGGCACGCGGGTTGCGGAGTATGTGGGCGAGCGGATAAACAAGAGGGAGTCGCTGCGCCGCTGCCAGGAGAGCAACGAGTATATCTTCACGCTCAATGAAGAGCAGGACCTGGATGGCAATGTGGCGTGGAACCCGGCGCGGCTGATCAATCACAGTTGCGCCCCCAACTGCGAGGCGGAGTTGCAGGACGGCCGCATCTGGATTGTCGCCGCGCGCGACATTGCGGCGGGTGAAGAGGTCACCTTCAACTACGGCTACGACCTGGCGGACTACCAGGATTACCCATGCCGCTGCGGTTCGACCAACTGCGTTGGCTATATTGTGGCCGAGGAGTTTTTTGAGCATGTGCGCAGTCGCAAGGGCAGGCGGCCTTGACCCGCTCGCGCAATGCCGGGGGCTGAAGCGCGGATGCCCGGGCTTTGCCAGGGGCCCGGCCAAAATGGAGCTTGCCCGGTTCTCGACGGATAGCAGTCTATCACAGACATGAGATTGGTTTTTGCGAGTCAAGTGGCGTCAACGGTCCGGAATGGGTTTGGCCTGGCCCGGACATTACATGCCTGCGAGGCTGGAACGCGGGCACCCTGCCCGCTTGCACGCTACGAACGGCTAAAGCGGGCAAGATGGTCGCGCTCCGGTCTGTTGACATTGCGTGCGGGCCATGAAATGGGCGGGCTGGACCTGGCGGGCGCGCCTGGAAGGCGGCACCCCGGCTGGTTGCCGGGCCTGGTCCTGCTGCTGACAACTGCGGTAATGCTGACGGCATTGGGCGCGCCCCGGGCGGCCGGCGCCGCAAGGGACAGCCGTTGCGCTTTTGTTGGCATCACCGATTTCTCCGGGTTCTTCCGAAGCCCGGCGTCGCTAACAAACGAAACGACCCTTGTTTCACCCGAGATCACAGCTCCGATCGAATGGAACGAGCTAGTGGTCTCGTGGAATGTGCCTTCCGGAGTGCGGCTCAAAGTGGAAGCACGTGCCATCTATCCTGACCGGGCGACGCGGTATTATACGATGGGTTTGTGGTCGGACGATCCGGCGCGGTTTCCCAGGCAGAGCGTGCGGGGGCAACGGGACGGGGATGGCGTGGTTCGGACTGACACGCTCGTGCTGAGCAACGCCGCGCGCAAGGTGCAGCTCCGAATCACCGCGGGTGGAGAAAGTGGCCGGCGCCCGCTGAAGTTCCTGGGGCTTTCGTTCTGCAATAGCACCGCGCCGGCTCTCAGGTTGGAACCTAACCGGTCCGCCTGGGGGAAAGTGCTGGAGGTTCCGGAGCGGCGCCAGGGCGAGTATGAAGGCGGGGGCGGCTGGTGCAGCCCCACTTCGCTTTCGATGGTCTTGGCATACTGGGGCGAGCGGCTGCATCGGCCGGAGTTGAACCACACCGTTCCCGAGACTGCCAGGGCGATTGCCGACGGGCCCCGCAGCGACACCGGCAACTGGCCCTTCAACACCGCCTTTGCCGGGCGCCACCCCGGCATAAGGGCCTACGTGGCCCGCCTTGGCGATATTGCCGAATTGGAGGATTGGATTGCGGCGGGCATCCCGGTTGTGCTCTCGGTTTCTTCTTATCTCACGCGTGATCCGACGAGCGGGCCGGACAACGGCCATTTAATCGTGTGCGTGGGTTTCACAGAGGATGGGGACGTGGTGACCAACAATCCGGGCGTGTCGGTCCGGAGGAATGTGCGCGCCAGGCAGGTTTATGCGCAGGAGAAAGTTGTCAGCGCGTGGGCGAGGTCCAGGAATACGGTTTACCTCATCTACCCTGAAACAGCCACGGCGCCCGCCAACCGGTTGGGCCATTGGGACGGCGGGGGTTGAGCTGCGAGCAGGGGCACATGGCGGCGAGCGGTTTTGAGGGGAGGCGAGCCCCGCCCTACTTCCCGAAGAGCTTTCGCATGTCAACGGACCAGGCCACGCGGTCCGCCTGGTCAAAGCGCACATGGACGCGCATGATGTTATCGTCCATCACCTTGAGCGTGTAGCCGGGGAAGTCATAGAACATGAAGGGGTCGCCCTGCATCCAGGGGCGCTTTTCGGGGAGGTAGAGGTAAACGTTGTGGGCGGTGCCGGCGGGGCCGAGCGAGACGCCGCCCAGCGTGTGTGTGGCGGCATCCCAGTCCAGTGACTCGAGTTCCACGCCCCCCTGGGTAATGTGACGGTCGGTCGAGATGAGTTGGGGCACGCCGCGCCGCTCGTGGATGGCGAGCAGCACAACCGAGGCGGGCTCGAGCCGGACCGAGAATCGGTCGCGGAGTTCACCAAAGAACCTCTGCCGCCAGAAATCGAAGGCGACGTAGGTTTTGCCGGGGTTCAGCCGAAGGCTGTCCAGGGTAATGGTCTTCTCGGCCGGGGCCTTCTCATCGGCGTTAAAGATGCCCAGCACCAGCCACTCGCCGAACTTCTTCTTCACAGACAGGGCGAAGAGCTCGGGCCGGTCTTGCTCGAACAGGTCTATGGGCCGGGCCGCGTGGCCAAAGGAGGGGAACACTTTCTTGAGCATCTCGAGGCGCGTTATGTCCAGGTCGGTCATTCGGTCGCCTGCGATCAGGTTGCCGCCGGAGAGGGCGACGATGGTGGCGGCGGCCTGGGCTTGAGGCGCCGTGAGATTGGCGAGGACGACGTGGTCGGCCTCGTTGATCCATGCGCGATTGTGGTAGTAGTAGCGCCTGGAAGCGGCGGGTGCCGTGCTCCCGGGATGCAGGAAATAATGCCGCCAGGTTACGGGAGGCTGGTCCAGCTCGATGCGCATGCTGTCGAGCAAACCGACGGTGACCGGCCCCGGACCGCAATCGAGCAGGTGCCGATGAGGCCCAACAGCCTCGCGCATGATTTCAAAGCCGCGCCGGTAGAGGGCGGCTTTGGTGATGGCGGGGGCGTAATACCGGTGTGCGGCCAGCAAGGACCATTCGACGAAGTCAATCTTGATGAAGTCGTAGCCCCAGTCATTGGCCACCGTGCGGAAAAGCTGTCGCAGCCAATCTGCGGCGCCGGGGTGGCTGATATCCAGCGCGTGGAGTTTCGGTGTCTGCCGCCTTGCTGCCTCGGAATCCTCCACCAGGCCGGGGCCGATCTGTTTGAGGCTGCCGTCCGGGCGGCGCAGGAGCCAGTCCGGGTGGCTGCGATGGACTTCGGTTCCCTCGGCGATGACGTAAGGCGCCAGCCAGATGCCCGGCTTCAGGCCGAGGCTGCGTATCTTCGAGGCCAGCCATTTCATGCCGTGCGGGAAACGGTCATTGCCTTCCCAATCGCCGAACGCGCGGTAGAAGCCGTCATCCACCTGGATGTATTCGAAGCCGAAAGGCTTCAGGTGCCGCGCGGCGAACTCGGCCTGCCGGAGCACCTCGGCTTCCGAGGTCGCGCCGAAAAACGAGAACCAACTGCACCAGCCATTGATTGGCGGGTTGAGCCGGACGCGGTGCGTGGCGCCAATGGCCTGAGCGTAGGATTCAAGAGCGGTGAAAGGATCGGAGGCGAAATTGAGCACGATGCGGTCTGAAGAAACACTGGCACCCGGCGCCAGCAGAAACTCCTGCTGGTAGGTGGATTCGGCGACGAGCGCGTGGCCAGACCGTGAAGCGGAGGGGGTCTCAGGGTTGGCGATGCCGACCGCAATCCGCCCCTGGGAGAAGTTGTTTTCCAGGTAACCGACGACCAAGCCTTCCTTCTTCTCGCCGCTGTAAAAAGCCATGTCCCACCAGCTCTTGATATTCTCGCCAGCTTTGGCCTCCCGCAGCCTGCCCGCGTCGTAGTACATCTGGCCATTGGTCAAAACGCGGCTGACGCCGGGCAGGTGGCAGTAAGCATGTTCTTGAGGAACGGCGCGGAGCGGCTCAAGGGACTGCAGCAGAATAGGGTCTGCGGAGGCGTTTCGGCAAATGGCTTCCAGGACCATCGAGTCGCGTCCGTCGTACAGGCTGGCTCGCACCTCGAAATCGAGCTGTCTCCTGCCGTCGGCGCAACGGGCGATGATCTGCTTTCCGGTTCCCAACGCGTCAGCCAGCCGTCTGACCTCAATCTGGCGCTGGTAGTCAGAGTCGCTGGTGCTGCGTGCGCCGGCGGAGGTGATCGCGCGCGCAACAGCGTTGGACAGAAACAGGGAGTCGCGCCGCCAGACCGCCAGCTTTCCGGATTCCGGGGACAAATGAACACCCAGGACAGCGTCTTTGATCTGGCAGCCAGCAGCATTCTCGGCCGCTATCCCCAGCGAATGCCGCAGGCCAATCGGCGCGCTGGCGCCGGCCAGGAGGATTGTCTGGATGAATCTGCGTCGGGGCGTCGGGAGGTTCATGGCAGCTTCCGGGTCTTGCTCGCGTTCACGTCGCTTAATGACGGCATTTATCGGCGAATTCCCCGCGGGCTGCAATCATGTTTCGCATGGGGTGCTTGTCATTTGGCGCGGCAGTGGTAAGACTCGGGCATGAAGATCAGCAGGCAATTGAGCGCATTTTTGGCGGTGTGGCTGGCGGCTCTCGCTGGCGGGGCGCAGGCGGCGGATGGTGTTGTTTACCAGGGCAGGAAGGGGCCGGGGCAGGGCAGGCACATTGTGTTCCTGACAGGCGACGAGGAATATCGCTCCGAGGAAGGGCTGCCGATGCTAGCGAAGATTCTCGCGGTGCGGCATGGGTTCAAGTGCACCGTGCTGTTTGCCGTCAATCCGGCCGACGGCACGATTGACCCGGTCACGCTGACGAATATCCCGGGGATGAGGGCGCTTGATTCAGCCGACTTGTGTGTGATGGGGCTGCGCTTTCGTGAACTGCCCGACGCGCAGATGAAACACTTCGTTGATTACCTGAACGCAGGCAAGCCGATCA
>MTKZ01003907.1_pt1 | contig 32276 bp, 31 predicted proteins | sample 1042781 | NCBI WGS metagenome assembly MTKZ01 (sample SAMN06212207, study PRJNA360539) | anaerobic digester metagenome | biome: Wastewater treatment plant; material: sludge; isolation source: anaerobic digester fed with sludge from wastewater treatment plant | place: Denmark: WWTP Viborg ...
GAGCGTGCCCGCCGCCTCGTCCCCCTTCCCGTAATGGTCGAGCGCCTCGGCCGACTCGAACCGGGCGGCCGCGGCCGCGCGCGTGCCGTCGTACCGGGTCGCGGCGTCGGCGTAGCCCGAGAGCTCGGCGTCCCTGTTGCCGAGGGCCCGCTCCGCCTCGCCGCGCCGGGCGATGGCCCTCTCCAGTATGTCGCCGATCGGGTGGAGTCTGTGGTCGTAGGCGCCGTCCACCGCCATCCCCTCGACGAGGGAGGTGCAGGCGTCCGCGGCCTCGCCGAACGCCCCCTCCGCGAACAGGAGGTCGGCGAGGCGCATCATCGCCAGCGGCGCGATCTCGGGGAACGACAGCACCGCCAGGCGGTAGGCCGTCTTCGCCCCGGCCGGATCCCCCGTGGCGGCGAGCAGGTCGCCGATCAAAACCTGCGCCCGCGCCGCCTCCTCGGGATAGCCGTCGACCACCTTCAGGTACTCGCGCCGCGCCTCGTCCGCCTTCTCCGCGCCGAACGCCGCCAGAACGTCCCCCGTGCCGATGATCGCCTCCGCCCGCGAGGCGGGGTACCGGGCGAGGACCGTCTGGTAGGCGGCGAGCGCCTGGGTCATCCACGAGGAGGCCTTCGACTCGATCTCCTCGATCTCCCGTTTCGGCGCCCCGCCCTCCCTGGCCCGCGCGAGATCGGCCAACGCCTGCCGCAGCAGTTCACGGCAACAGACGCCGAGTTCCAGCCAGCCCTCCTGCGCCTCACCCGCGTCGGGGTGGCGGGAGAGCATCGCGCGGTAGGTTGCCACGGCGAGCTCGTGCTGCCCGGTGTGGGCGTAGAAAAGCCCGAGGTGGGGGTACTCCCTGATCGTCGGGTTCTCGATGCTCGCCCGCCCCGCCGCGGCGAGCAGCAGGATACAGATCGTCGCCGTCTTCATCGTCTGCCCCTCCCCCTTTGGAAACGAGAAACGAATGACCGGAAACGGCGGTCGTGGCGCGCCCGGCAGGACTCCCCTCGGCTGCGCTCGAAACAGACTCTCCTGCAGCGCAGCTTCTCGTCCTGCCGGCCTCGCGATGATCCCGTTATCCCTGGAAACGAAAGACGATGCGCCAGGGACGATAGTTGTGGCGCGCCCGGCAGGACTCGAACCTGCGGCCGACGGATTAGAAATCCGTTGCTCTGTCCAGCTGAGCTACGGGCGCGGGTGTCGCACGGGGAAAGTATAACACAGGCCGGCGGGGGGCGGGGCGGAACGGGCAGGCGGCACTGGACGGCGAAAGGGTGCCCCGGTTGATCCCGGAGGGGATCCTTGCCGTGTCTATCTTGCGCGCCGCGAGGCGGGGACCTTCAACGTTCTGCTTTTTGTTTTTCCCCGGTCATCCGTGAAGGTCACCTTGATCTTGTCGTGCACCCCGGCGGCTATCGAGTCCTTGAACGGGTGGCCGGGCGTGAGAGAGCCCTCGACCGTCGCTCCCGAGTTCTTGTTCCTGATCGCATACGTCACGAAACGCGGCGTGTACTCGCGGAACCGGATCGAGCCGCCGACCTCGACACGGTTCTGCGCATCCGGACCGGTCACGTACAGAGCCTCCTTGGGCACGATGAAGTTTGATCTCGGTCCCGTATACGTGACGCACCCGGCCAGGGCCAGTGCGAGCAGTGCGCCGCGCGCGCCCCTTCGCGCCGGGGAGGGTTTCATCTTTCGGAAGATCCGCATCGCCTCACTCCTCGAACCGCCGCTGCCGCCGGCGCGGGCGGATCGATTTCGGCCGCGGCGCGTTGCGTCTGGTCCGCGCCGCGGCGTTGGGGCGATGAGCAAACGCACCCCGGTCCGCCGCCGCGCGCGCGGCGCGTATCCGTTACGGCTGCCCCCGCAGCCCCGCGGTCTCATCGAGGACCCTGTCCACGACCTCGTCCTTGACGTCGACCGTGAACGTCCCGAACTCGCCGGCCATCTCCCTGGCCATCGAGGGGAAATCCGGCTGCCCCGGCGCCCTGCCGCCGGGAGCGGTGCACCCGGCGCATGCGAGACAGGCGATCGCCGCGGGTACGGCTAACGGTATCCTCACGAGATGGTTCCCTCCGTGCAACGGGTTTCTCCTGCAGATCGAGTCGGCGCGCGGCGGGAGGCCGGTATCGGCATCGGACCGCCGAGGGTGATTATGCCACGAAGGGGGAGGATGGGGAAGGGGGTAGAAGGTCGGGTAGCGTCAAGTAGTGTATGCAAAAGGAGGAAGAAGTCCCCGGGAGGGGGGTGAAAAGGGCAAGGGAACAGGGAGACAAACAAGGTATCCTCTCCGGTCCAATCGGGCAGGAAAGAAAGGAGAGGATACCGTGCCACGAACGAGACGCAGTGTGTGGGATTTCGATCCTGACAGGCAAGACCTTGGCTTCATGGTGGGATATGCGGCGCGGGACCTGTGGAGCTGCATCCGAGAGGAGCATTGGGGTCGGACCACGATATTGTATTGTGCCGGAATGAGTTATGCTGAAAAAGGCCCCGAAAAAGGGCCTTAGAAGCGATTTTTGGGGGTCAAAACAGCGTGTAACAGATCCAGCAGTCGACTTGAGTCGGGATTGCTTCGTCGCTGCGCTCCTCGCGATGACGTGTCTGGACGATTCCGGAGTGGTTCGGCGGAGATGAGTTGCGGGGCGAATCGTGCAGGGCGAATCGCCTCGCGATCAGCAATACGAATGACCCGGGTTGCGGCTTCGAGCGTTGGGTCGGTGCTCCCGCCCGGGAATGCTTAGAAGCGATTTTCGGGCCCCGAAATCGCTTCTAAGGCCCTTTTTAGGGGCCAGAATAGTCGCAACTTTCACTCCCGCAACGAATTATCGTGGTCCGACCCCAATACGCATTGCCGGAGGGGGCGGCATGGTGACATGCAGCCGCGCTCGGTGTATACTGTACTGACGGAAGGACGCGAAAGGAGGCGCCCCATGAAGAGTATGCGCGCGCGCGCGGGCCTCGTCGGGATCGGAATGGCGGCGGGATTCGCCGCCTCCCTGCTCGTGCTCTCCCCGCGCCGGGGGGAGTCGCAGGTCGGGTATCCGTCCCAGGCGCAGGCGTACGCGCAACAGAACATCTCGCGGGATCTGGCCTCGATCAACCAGAAACTCGACCAGCTTCTCCAGGGCAACCGCAGGATCATGGATATGCTGACCAGGACCTGGGAGAACACGCGCCGGAGCCGGTAGACGGCGCGCGGGTCCGCCCCGTCGACCGGGCCGTCTTCTCACGCGCGGGTCCTGGAGGGGCTATGCGGACTTCTCCGCCGCCTCCAGGATGATTGCGGCCGCCTCCTCCGCGCCGTTTGTGCGCAGCGCCTCCGGCCGCCGCGGCGGTCCGGCGAGGAGCGCGTCGATCTGTTCCGCCCACGCACCCGCGTGGAAATCCTCCCTCGGCAGGAGCCGCGCGCGGCAGTAGCGCGCGGCCCCCTCCGCCATCACGGCGTACTCCCGGAAATGGTCGCGCGAGGTGTAGACGAGCGGCGTTTCGTTCGCGATGCACTCGGCGACGGTGCAGTAGCCGGGCTTGCTGATCACGCAGTCGCTCGCCGCGACGATGTCGGGGTGGGCGATCCCCGCCCGGTCGGCGATCAGGATCAGGTTCGGGATCCGCGCGGCCGGCCGGAAGTACGACAGGTAGAGATGGCCGCCGAAGTCGGCCCGGCCGCTCTCCCGGATCTCGGCCCCGGCGTGCCCGCCCATCGAGATGAAGATCACCTTTCGCCGCTCCCCGTCGGCGATCCCAAGCCTCCGGCGCACCTCCCGGCGGGGCGTCGCGGCCTTCCGCGCGATGAGGGGGATGTCCCGCACCCGGCGGAACGCCTCCATCGCCCCGTGCATCGGGAGACGGAGCAGGAGGTCCGCCCGCCGGTACGCCTCGCGCGCGAGCTCCACGACGGAGCCGAAGGAGGCGCGTTCCGCCGCATACTCCTCGTAGATCCAGTCCCACGAGAAGTTGCCGACGGCGACGCTCGGCCGGCGCGCCTCCGAGGCGGCGAGGAAGGCGAGGGGGGGGATGTCCCCCACGACGAGGTCGATCCGTTCGGCCCGGAGGAACGCCGCCTCCCGCCGCACGAGGGCGTCGGCGTCCCGGTAGAACCTCTCGTTCTCCTCGATCGTGCGGCGCACGTCGAGGCGCAGACTGTCGTCTTGAATCGCCCCGACATCGCAACGGAGCGGGCGGAGGCGCACCGGCACGGCGGGCGGCTCCTCAAAGACCCAGCGCGGCACCGGGCCGGTCACGTAGAGGGCCGCGGAGGGGGCGCGTTCCCGGATGCGGAAGAGCAGCTCCTTCATCCGCATCGCGTGGCCGAGGCCGTGTCCGCTGAGGTAGAGGGCGATGCGGCGCATCCTAGAAGAGCCTCGCGCGTATGCTGAGTTCCCGGACGAAGTTCCGCAGCGCCTCGGCGTCGGTCGCGGCCAGGCGGCCGAGGAGCGCGTCGGCGTTCCTCACGATCCGCGCGGCCGCCTCGGGGTCCCGCGCGAGGGCGTCGACGAGGCGCGCGGCGTCGTCGGGGTCGATGCGCTCGAGGAGGCGGCCGAGCCACGCGACCAGCTGGTCGATCTGGACCGGGGAGACGGCGGCGTCGATCCGGTCGCCGTCCCGCAGGAGCGGCGCCGAGCCCCCCGACGGGACGAGTTCGAGGTACGGTTCGCCGAGGAGGCTCCTGGAGCGGATACGGGCGCGCAGGTCGCTCCTGAGCCCCGCCGCCGCGCTCACGCGCGCCCCCACGAGCGCCTTCCCCCCTTCGAGGCGAAGCCCCGTGACGTAGCCCACCTCGACCCCCGCCACCGCCACCGGCGAGTCCTTGACGAGGCCGCAGGCGTGGGGGAAGAGGAACGACACCTCGACGCCGTCCCGCACCCGGGCGCGGGAGATCTTCAGCGAGATGAAGCCGAGGAGCAGCGCCGCCGCGACGACGAAGAGCCCCACCGAGATTTCGTACCTGAAGCGTGTGCGCATCGTCTGCCTCCTGTCGAATGCGTCTGATCGTGGTTTGTGGCGCCGTCTCGCGGCGCCGTTATCGGCCCCGGTGCCTGGCGAAGAAGTTCGTCAGCACCGGGTCGTGCGAGCGGATGATCTCCTCCCTTTCCCCGAAGGCGACGAGACGTTCGTCGTGGAGGACCCCGATGGAGTCCGCGATCTTGAACGTCCCGGGGATGTCGTGGCTGTTCACCACGAAGGTGCAGCCGAGCGTGCGCTGCATGTCGAGGATCAGGTCGTCGATGGCGTCCGCCATCAGCGGGTCGAGGCCGGAGGTCGGCTCGTCGAAGAGGACGATCTCCGGCTCGAGGGCGATGGCGCGGGCCAGGCCGACGCGCTTGCGCATCCCGCCGGAGAGCTCCGACGGGTATCTGGGGGCGCAGTCCGGCATCCCGACAAGCGCGAGTTTCTCGGCCACGACGCGGTCGATCTCGCGCTCGGAGAGCCGGGTGTGCCGGCGCAGGGGGAAGGCGACGTTCTCCCCGGCGGTCATCGAGTCGAACAGGGCGCCGTCCTGGAAGAGCATCCCCATCCTGCGCCGCAGGCGGTAGAGGCCGCGCTCGTCCAGCGCCGCGACGTTCTCCCCGCCGACGAGAACCGCGCCCGAGTCGGGTCTCTCCAGGCCCACGATCATCCGCATCAAGACGCTCTTCCCCACGCCGCTCGGCCCGACGAAGACGGTGATTTTCGACTCGGGGAGGGAGCAGGAGACGTCCGCGAGCACACGGACGCCGTCGAACGACTTGCAGACGTTGCGGTACTCGATCACGGTCTCACCCGTACATCAGCTCGCTCAAGAAGTAGTTCAGCACGATGCACACCACGCAGACGCTCACGACGGCCCGGTTGGTGGCGTGCCCCACCCCCTCGGGGCCCGGGGCGGAGTGGAAGCCGTGGCAACAGCTCAGGGTGGAGATCATCGCCGCGAAGACCGCCCCCTTCGCCATACCGTACCAGAGGTCGAGGAGCCCGACGCTGCTCCGCACGTTCTCCATGAACGTCCCCGGGTCGACCCCGAGCTGGCGCACGGCCACGAGGTAGCCCGCCAGCACGGTGAAGAAATCGGCGAAGATCACGAGGATCGGCAGGGCGATGAGGGCGGCGGCGATCCGCGGCGCCGCCAGGGCGCGGTACGGGTTGACCGCCATCACCTCGAGGGCGTCGATCTGGCCCTTCACCCGCATCGCGGCGATCGAGGCGGCCATCGCCGTCCCCGCCTTCGCCCGCACCATCGAGCCCGCCACGATCGGCCCCATCTCGCGGACGCAGGCGAGCGCGACGAAGATCCCGACGAGCCCCTCCCCCCCGAACTGCCGGAAGGCGTGCCAGCCCTGGAGCGCGATGGTGCTCCCGATGAAGAGGGAGACGGCGCAGACGATGAAAAGCGACCCGACGCCGATCCGGTACGCTTCCTCGAGGATCCAGGCAAGGGGCGGGGGGGCCGCGGCCGCCGCGCGCGCCGTGCGGGCGCAGAAGAGCCACCATCGTCCCGTCTGCGCAAGGAGGCGCGCGGGCACCGCGCGCCCGGCGGCTTCGCCTTCCGCTCGCATCCGTCCCTCCCTCTCCGACGCCTGCGGCGTCCGTCGCCGCCGCCGCTATCCCGCCATCGACAGCAGCGCCGAGGTCAGAAAATAGTTGATCCCGAGAAACGCGATGATCGACCGCACGACGGCGTCGTTGGCGGCTTTCCCCACCCCCTCCGCGCCCCCCCTGACGGTGGAACCGTAGTAGCAGCTCACGAGCCCGATGATGAAGCCGAAGACGAGCGTCTTCACGATCCCCCCCCAGAGGTCGGCGGCCCGCACGAAGCCGTACAGGTTCGCCGCGAACGCCCCCCGGTTCACCCCCTTCAGCAAAACCGCGGCCGCGTAGCCGGTCGCGATGCCGCTGGAGCAGGCGATCGCGTTGATGAGCGGGCAGGCCAGGGTGAGGGCGATCAGCCGGGGGACGACGAGGTACTGGAACGGGTTCACGGCCATCACGGCGAGCGCGTCGGTCTCCTCCCTGAGGCGCATCGTGCCGAGTTCCGCCGCGGCCGTGCTCCCCGCCTGCGCCGCCATCATGATGCCGGTGAGGCCCGGGGAGAGCTCGCGCAGAAGCGAGACGACGAGGATGCTGCCGAGCATCCGCTCGACGCCGAACAGGTTCACGATCGCGAGCCCCTGCAGCGTGATGACCATCCCGAACGGGGCCACGACCGCGATCACGGGGATGAGGCAGCGCTCCGCGGTGAGGGCCATCTGCCTGAACGTCTCCCGGAAAAACCACGGCGGGCGGGCGGCCCAGTAGAGGGTCTGCGCGCCGAAGGAGGCGATCCTGCCGAGTTCGGTGATGAAGCGCATTGCCGTCGATGCCCCCGCCGTGTGCCCGTCATTCTACCACGGCCGGCGGGAGGGGCCTACCGGGATCGGGCGCGGACGGCCCGCGGGCGCGGGGGGCGGCGGGGCGGGCGGGGACGAAAGAAAAACCCCCGGGCCGCGAGGCCCGGGGGCTCGATCCGTTGCGCACGGGGCGCTTCAGAAGGGGACGTTGTAGCTCACCATGACCCGCTGCCGCTCCTGGTCCATGTTGAGGGCCAGGCCCTGATTCTTCTTGGCAACGTTCCAGGCGTCCCACGCGCTCCAGGTGTGCGCGATGAGCATCCCGCCGCCGCCGGCGAACGCCACGGGCCGGGGACCCTCGACCAGGAAGTAGACGAGGACGAAGATGGAGCCGCCCTCGAGCACCGCCATCGCGGCGGTCTTCCAGGTCAGCAGCTCCCCGTTGTACCACTGCCCGGTGCAGGGGATGACCGCGGACATCGCCCCGACCCACCGCGGATCCAGGTCGCCCTTCGGCTCAGCCGGAGACGACGCCTCTCCGGACGGGGCCGCGAACGACGGCTCCTGCGGCGGGGCGGCGGGGTACGCCCCCTGGTCGGCGAGGACCGGCGCGGCCCCGCACAGCACACCGCACGTCATCGTGAGAACGGCCGCCACGCACTTCTTCAACCGCCACCTCCTTCCGCGCGCATACGCAATGCCCAACCCTGCCGGTAAGGTACTACCGCGGCCGGGGCTTGTCAACGTGCAATTATCGAAAAGAAACGCCCCTCACGACACCAGCAGCGGGCGGCTCCTCTCCGAGATCTCCTCCCTCCGGAGCTTCACCTTGAGCCGCCGCGCGTCCATCGGCTCCGGATACTCGAAGATCTTCCCCTCGTAGTTCCTCAGCACCACCCGCCCCTCGACGATGGAGATGAAGTAGCTCGGGCCGAGCGGGATCTTGCCGCCGCCCCCCGGGGCGTCCACCACGAAGGTCGGCACCGCGTAGCCGGAGGTGTGGCCGCGCAGCTTCTCGATGATGTTGATGCCGGTGGAGATCGGCGTGCGGAAATGCTCCGTGCCGACCGCGAGGTCGCACTGGTACAGGTAGTACGGCCGCACGCGCGCCCGCATGAGCTCGTGCATCAGCCGCTTCACCGTCGGCGGGTTGTCGTTGACCCCCTTGAGGATGACGGTCTGGCTCCCGAGCGGGATGCCGGCGTCGGCGAGCATCTCGCAGGCCCGCACGGTCGCGGGGCTCAGCTCGCGCGGGTGCGAGAAGTGGATGCTCATGTAGAGCGGGTGGTATTTCCGCAGCATCGCCACGAGCTCCGGGGTGATGCGCTGGGGGAGGAAGACCGGCGCGCGCGTCCCGATCCGGATGACCTCCACGTGCTTGATGGCGCGGAGCGCCTTGAGGATCCCCTCGAGCCGGTCGTCGCAGAAGACGAGCGGGTCGCCCCCCGAGACGAGGACGTCGCGGATCTTCCGGTTACCCGCGATGTAGTCGCAGGCCCGCGCGAGCTCGTCGGCGCTGATGCTGTGCTGCGTGGTGCCCACGATGCGCTTGCGGGTGCAGTAGCGGCAGTAGGAGACGCACGCCTCGGTCGCGATGAGGAGGACGCGGTCCGGGTAACGGTGGACGACCCGCGGGACCGGGGAGTCCTTCTCCTCCCCGCACGGGTCCTCCATGTCGCGCGAGCAGGCGAAATGCTCCTCGATGCGGGGGATCACCTGCCTCCGCAGCGGGCACTCCGGGTTGTCGGGGTCGATGAGCGAGAGGAAGTGCGGGGGGATCGCCATCGGCAGCCTGTTCGCCTCGCGCCGGATGCCCGCCTCCTCGTCCTTGGTGAGGGGGATCAGGCGGGAGAGCTCGGCGAGGGTGACGACCCGGTGCCGCATCTGCCATTTCCAGTTGTTCCAGTCCGTCTCCGGGACATCCTTCCAGATCGCGGCAACGGGTCGCGTCTGCACCGTGACCTCCTCCTTCTGCGTCCCCCGCGTGCGGGGGGCGGTCGGTATGGTTTTCATATCCTCTTGCAGTAGATCACCCGGTCGTCGCCGGGCGCGTAGAAATCCCTGATGCGCGACTCCTCCGCGAATCCCTCCTTCTCGTAGAACGCCCGCGCCTGCGCGTAAGAGGGGAGCGACGACGTCTCCGCGACGAGGAGGGCGATCGCCCGTTCCGCGAGCGCCTGCTCGACCTGCCGCAGCAGACGTCTCCCCACGCCGCTCCGCCGTCTCGCCGGGTCCGTGGCGATCCAGTACAGATCGGCCGTGGCCCGCGTCAGCGGGGTCTTCCCCCAGCAGGCGAAGCCCGCGATCCCGCCCCCCTCCGCCTCGGCGCAGAGGACGTGGTACTCCTCGTCGCCGTCGCCGCCCGCGCACGACTCGTCGAACAGCTCGAGCGCGCACGCGACCTCCTCCGCCCTGAACTCCTTCGCCGCGGAGAGGAGACGCTCGATCTCCGCCCGATCCCCCGGCTCCGCGGGGCGGATAGGCGGCGCCGTCATCGCGCCCCCTCCCCGTTCAGCCCGCAGCGCCTGCAGGCGATACGGAGCACCTCCCGCACCAGCTCCCCGTAGTTCATCCCGGCGGCCCGCGCCGCCTTCGGGAAGCAGGAGTTCTCATCCGGGTCGGGGAGGATCCCCGGCAGGGGGTTGAGCTCGATCACGTGGGGCGCCGCGTCGCCGTCCAGGCGAACGTCGATGCGGCACCAGTCCCGGCAGCCGAGCGCCCGGTACGCCCGCGTGCAGACCTCCTCGATGTCGCGCCGCAGGCCGACCTTCACGGCCGCCGGGCACGAGAAGATTTTCAGCGGCGCCTCGGGACGGTCCCAGACCCACTTGGCCTCCCAGGAGTAGATGCGCCGCGCCCCCGCGGGGAGCGTCGCGAAGTCGATCTCCACGAGCGGCAGCACCCGCACCTCGTCGCCGTTGCCCAACAAGGCGGCGGTGAACTCCCTGCCGTCGAGATACGATTCGACGAGCGCCGGCTGCCGGTACTCCTCGAGGATCCGCCCCAGGCGCGCGGGGAGCGCATCCGCCGTCTCCACCACCGCGTCGTCGCGGATGCCCATGCTCGACCCCTCCCAGAGCGGCTTCACGATGACCGGGAAACGCATCCCGTTCAGCGGTTCGTCCGGGGAGGCCATCACCCGGAACGGCGGCGTGGAGACGCGGTGGAACGACATGATCTCCTTGGCGCGCGCCTTGTTCAAGCAGGCCGCGAGGGTGAACGCGTCCGAACCGGTGTACGGGATCTCCAGCATCTCGCAGATGACCGGGACCTGCGACTCCCTGCTGGGGGAATCGATCCCCTCGGCGATGTTGAAGACGATGTCGGGGCGCACCCGCTTCAGCTTCTCCGCGAGGTCGCGGTCCGCCTCGATCCCGACGACCTCCCGCCCCCCGCCCGCGAGCGCCGTCGAGACGGCCTCGATGGTGGCGGAGTCGTCCCACTCGGCGAAATAGTCGGGGCGCGGGGCCGTCGAGGCCTGCGGCTTGAGGTTGTAGGTGAGCGCGACGCGCATGGCCCGGCCTTTCAGCGGATCGCCTTTTCCGGGGAGGTCAGCAACTGGGGGAACTTTTCCTGCCGCGGGTCCTCCTGCAGCTCGGCGAGGTAGCGCCGCAGCGCGTGGACGAAGATCCTCGCCATCGTCGTGTTCTCCCGGATCGCCAGCATCCGCACCTTCTTGTGAAGCTCCTCGTCCATATAGATCGTCGTTCTCTTCTTCATAGACGCGCGTGCCTTTCGTCTGCTCGTGCGCGGGGCGTGCGCCGCCCGCGCAGCGAATCATTCAATGACATATCGGCGCAAATACATAGTTATGTCTGCACTGGCAAAAAAAAATGCCAAATCCTAAGGCATATTAGTGCTATGACACCTATATGTCAACAAAAAAATGATCGCGTATATCCCTTGACAGCAAGTAAGATTTCGGGTACCTTATAGGCATGAACACAAAGGAGGTCGCCGCCATGAGGTACACGATCAAGGAGTTCAACGAGCAGTTCCCCACCGAGGACTCGTGTCTCGAGCACATCTTCAAGTCCCGCTACGGCAGGGGCTACACCTGCCCCAAGTGCGGCAAGACGGGCTTCTACCGCGTGAAGGGCCGGAAGTGCTGGGCCTGCGCCTGGTGCGCCCACCAGATTCATCCCCTAGCGAACACCATCTTCCACAAGTCCGACACCCCGCTCCGGAGCTGGTTTTTCGCCATCCTCTTGATGAGCCAGTCCCGAAACGGCGTATCGGCCAAAGAGATCGAGCGGCACTTGGGCGTGACCTACAAGACAGCCTGGCGCATCCAGAAGCAGATCAGAACGCTCATGGCGCAGGAGGAGAAGGAAAGGAAACTCAGCGGCACGGTCGAGACGGACGAGTCTTTCGTGGGCGGCGTCCGGCACGGCATGGGGAGCGGGTCGGTCGGGAAGACGCCGGTCCTCGGGATGGTCGAGCGCAAGGGCCGCATCCGGGCGAAGGTTGTGGGGGACGTAAAGCGCTCTACCGTTATGCCGCTTATCAGGTCAAACATTCTGATCGGCACGGACGTGATGACAGACGACTTCCCGATGTATGGAACACTCAAGGAGCATGGGTATCACCACAGAGTTATCAATCACCTGAAGAACCGCTACGTGAAGGGGAACGTCCACACGAACACGATCGACGGGTTCTGGTCGCAACTCAAGCGGTCGATCCGGGGAACCTACGTCCACGTGAGCCCGAAGTACCTCCAGACCTACGTGGACGAGTTCACCTACCGCTACAGCCGGTGCCGGTCCCCGCGCAATATGTTCAGCCACCTGCTCGGCGAACTGGTGAGCACGCCTTGCTGAGGAGGGAGAGGAACCGGTCGCGGTCAACATCGGCGAACTTCGGCGAGGTATATTCCGCCCGGGGCTCCCTGACGCTGTGTGCTTTCCTGCGGGCGCGCTTCTTCACTGTCATATTCACCTTATTTGCCAAATGCCTTCTCTGTCTAACCGTGTTTCTATCACTGAGGGATTTACGCCGAAATGGCTGGCGATGCTTCTCGCCATCCTCTCTCTGGCACCCTCATGTTCAGCCCAATGGCGATCGAGTTTCAGTGCCCTTTTTGCGTAGTAATCGTACCACTCAAGCAGTAAATCGCCGGGAACAAGTAATTGACCGGCGAACTCGTTAGCCTGTAACTCGGCGCGTTGATCATTCGTGAAGCTTTCATGCCGAGACCGAAACTCCTCGATGCTTTTACAGGCGTATCTCCGTATCTCTTCTTGATGCATCACGTAATGCCCGATCTCATGCCCCACAGAAAACCTAAGCCTCTTAGCCCCCCAGTGATTCTTATCTTCCTCGAAGAGACGATGATGCCGCTCATCTACTATAAGATCTCCTGAACCCGACAATGCCGCGTCGATCTGCAAGTCTCGGAATAGATTGGGGACTGGGACGATGTTCAATCGCAGGCCGTAGTCAGCGATAAAAGGAGTATCAATAGGTGGGGCACCACAGCCTGCTATCCGCTTGAACGATCTTAGCCTTTCTACCTCGGATTTGATTTCATCATAATCACGGAACCTTGTCTGGCGAATAGGCTCGCCGTAGCTTTTCGACGAAGTCATTGAGCGCCTCTCCTTTCGCGTCAGCGCCCCTGACAGTCCTGAAAAATACAGGGAGCAACCCGGCGAGCTTCTTGTCACTGATGATATCCTGAGGGAGTTCCCTCCTGGCAATGGCCGCCTCATCCATAAACTGCCGCCATTGTTCCTGGCCTTTCCTAAGTCCAAGATCGCGCGCCCAACGAGCGAGCTCATCAGGATCTTTCGGAGGCCTATTGATCCCCCGTTCAATCTTACTCCAATTGCTCGGGTCATACCCATGTTTCATGCAGAACTGACGTAGGGTTATGGTTTGCGCAAGTCTCAGCTCTTTAACGAGCCCCGCGAAGCTCATTTTACCCCCCCCTCCAAACTCAATCTCCATTGCGGATTATCCGGCATCTCCAAATAACTGACCAGTCCTCCGGCCCGGTTATCTTGATCTCCTAGCCTATGCTGTCCAACTTCAAAGGAAATATACCATTGGTGTGGTAGAAAGTCAACCACATAATGCAAAGATGAAGCGATTGGCTGAGAAAAACGGTGTGAGGAGTGGACGTGAGGATAAAATGTGGTTTGCTTTTTGTGCGGCTGCTTCTTATGTGAGCTCCAACTGCTCCCCTTTTGCCGCGTGCCGTTCCGCCTTCTTGAATGTGGCGCCCACCTGCCTAATCGGCGGCATGTCAATCCGTTTCCCGGCGAGGATATCCGCCACGGTCAAGAGCTGGATCTTCGGATACTTCTTGCCCCACATCTTTGAGTTGTAGTGGCCGGCCGTAGCCGCCTCCGTCCTCATCGGCTTGGTCGGCTCCTCCATAGAGATCAGCACGCCGAGCGCCGCCTTCTCCCGGTCCAGTACGCCTTTCAGATCGCGAACGTGGGCTGCCCCAGTACCACCGGCCTTCACGGATAAGATGACCGTCTCGAACTTCCCGACCTCGTCCCCCTGAAAGACAATCTTGCCGTCTATGCCCTTGTCGGCGCCCTTCTTCCCCTCTGCCGGTCGCGCTCCGACGAGGCCCAGGGCCCACCACTGGAACTGGTAGGGATCAGATGCAGCCAGCGCCGTCGCATCGGGAACGCTCACGGGCTCGCCTATGACCCTGAAGTAGGGCTTGTCCTTCGGCTCCCGGACCTCACCTCCGCCGATGACCGCCTCGATCCCGAAGGTATCCTTGAGGCGCTGTTTCATCAGGGTGATGGCGAGGTGGGTAACATCTATCCCGATCCAGCGGCGGCTGAGCTTCTGGGCGGCCACGACGGTTGTCCCGCAGCCACAGAACGGGTCCAGCACCACATCCCCCTCGTTGCTGCTGGCTTGGATGATCCGCTCCAGGAGCACGAGCGGTTTCTGCGTTGGATATCCCAGCCGTTCCGATGACATGGAGTGCAACGCGGGTATGTCGTCCCAGAGTGACTGCACGGGCACTCCCTTCCCTTCATCGAGATACTGCTTCCGTCTTGGGACCGCGCCTGGACTCGTTTGCACCACCAGGCCAACGTCGATCAGCTCCTTCATCTTCTCTTTGGAATACCGCCAAAACCTCGTCACTCCCATGACCTCGTACTGCGGATTCCCCTTCGATGCCCCGCCAGGCCCAAGCATACTTATCAGTTGATATCTCCGCCCCGTGGTTGGTTCTACGTGTTTGTAGAAGCCGTCGATGTATTCCTTCGTGTAGGGCTTGAATGTGGGGTGGAACATGTTCTTGTCCGTCTTCGCGTAGAACAGGATGGAGTCCGTATTCCGGTCGAAGAATCGTGCTCCCTGCCCGAAGTTGCCCTTCACGGTGTCGGCGCGCTTCCACACGATCTCATCCCGGAAGTTCTCGGGCCCGAATATTGCATCCATCAGGAGTTTGAGATAATGGCTTGCCGCCGGATCGCAGTGGAGGTAGATGCTCCCCGTCGGCTTCAGCACGCGGCGCAGCTCGACAAGGCGGGGGCACATCATCACCAGGTACGCAAGCATGTCGCAGGGGCCGAGGAATGTACGGAACGCCTGCATTACATCGGCGACCTTGCCGCCAGCTGTTACCAGGTCCGCGAAGACCTTCTCATCGTCCTGGCTCCATGTCCAGGTATCTTCGAAGGCGCGGATCTGCGAGGCGGCCCGGGTGCCATCCTGCTCCTTGAAGAGGACGTTGTAGTTCTGATTGCTCTTGAAGGGGGGATCGAGATAGACAAGGTCAACGCTTTCAGATGGGATGTCGCGCTTCAGGATGTCGAGATTGTCGCCGTAGTAGAGGATGTTCTCCATGCGGAGATACTATCACAAACATGCCTAGACTATCCCCAGTCTTTCGCTCATAATCACTGTACTATACGCCAACATAAAGGCGGGATGTATGACAACCGAGGTCATGAACATCGTGGCCGTCATACTCGGCCCTGTATGCGCCGTGCTCATCACCCTCTGGTATCAAGCCCGGAAGGAAAAGCGGGATGGCAAACTCCGTCTCTTCTTTACTCTCATGGCCCACCGCAAATCTATGCCTCCGACACAGGCCTTTGTCGAAGGGCTGAACCTGATAGACGTGATCTTCGCGAAGAGCCCCAGGGTCCTCCAGTTGTGGCATGAATACTACGATCTGCTGTGCAGCGATCCACCCAACATCGCACTCTGGGAGCACAAGTACATCGATATGCTCACGGAAATGGCCAGGGATCTTCGGTATGCGAAGCTGAAGCAGACCGACATCGAGAAATTCTACAAACCTGTGGCTCACGGCACCCAACAGCAGATGAACGAGAAGATACAGGTCGAGTTGCTACGCGTCCTGGAGAACACGTTCGCCTTGATTACCATAGAGAGGACAAAGGTGGAGAAAGCAATCAAGGATAAGCAATCATCCAGCCAAGGATCGAGGCCTACAGCTCCACCCCAAGGAGGCATTTCATGAGCGACACGCCGGCAGCACCCAAATGCCCTGAGTGCGGAATCCAAGGGATTGAGAACATCGTTTCTCACGATAGTGCTGAAACCTCCAAGGGGGGCGATCCCTGGTTCAATGTAGCTTCTTGCGGTAAATGTGGTCATATCTATGGCGTCTTTGCGAAAAGAGTTGTTACCCCCCATGTTACTATTCCACCCCACATTCCTTCTGATTTTCCGAGGTGAAACCACGCTCATCTAAGACATATCTCAGGCTATCTGATTCTTTACTGGATAACTTAGATTCTCCCAGCAATCATTGGATGGCTTTCCATCCGGCAAGTGCAGTTTCATGCGTCGAAATTTGCCGCGCAATAAATTGATCGAGTTTCATAGACAGTCTCCTCCCTTGTTAGATCGTTGTATGGAAAAAGGCAGACGGGTCCGCTCGTCTGCCCGCTTATTGGAAATACCCCCAAAATCGCACCATTTTGACGACATAACTATCTCCCGTGCAATTAGATATAATTACTTGCTGTTACGGGATATGCGCCAAAATGATCGCGTATACGAAAAAGCGCCGGCAGCTGCGGGCCCGCCGGGGATGATGCGTCCGGCGAAATCCGTGCCGGGACTCCGCGAAAACGAGGCCGCGGCTGTCAGGAGCCGTGGAGCTGCTTCTCGAACGCGTCCAGGACGTCGATGGCCGCCTGCTCATCCTTGGCCCGGCACATCGCCACGCGCAGGCGCATGCTGCGAAGCAGTTTCGTGAGGCTCGCGAGTATCTGGAGGTGCGTGTCGATGCGCGTCGTGCAGAGGAGGACGACCACGTGCGTGAGCTGGCCGTCGAACGCCTCGAGGTCTATCCCCCGCCAGGAGAGGCCGAGCACCAGGCGGGTCTTCTTGATGATGCCGGTGAGCGGCTCCCGCGGGTGGGGGATCGCGACGCCGTCCGCGAGCGCGGTGCTGCACATCCGCTCGCGCTCGATGACGGCCGTCATCACCCGTTCGCGGTGTTTGGGGTCCACGCCGCCGCGCTCGACAAGCATGTCGACGAGCTCGGCGATGACGCCGGTCTTCGTCACGCCGGTGAGCTTCATCTTGATGCAGCGCGGGTCGAGGAGCGGCGCGATGCGGGTCGACTTCCCGCTGTAGTCGCTCTCGAGCACCTTGAGCTGGTCCGGGTCGAAGTAGCGGATCCCCCGGTGGAGCCACTCCCTGATCTCGGCCGTCTTGACCATCACCTTCCCGTTCTTGTCGCGCGAGGATATCCCTTTCTCGACGAGAAGCTTGAACGCCCCCTCGCTCATGTTCAGGAATTTTGCGGCATCCTCGATTGTCATATACTCGCCCGGCATCGCTTCCCCTTCCTTTCTTCGACAGGCCCGGGCTCCCGCGCCCGAAACCTAACGAACCGTTTTCGAGGCGGGCGCGGCCGCTCTGAACACGCCGCCGCGCGCCGCGTCCTCGTGAACCTCGATCCACAACGCGCGCGGCGGCTCCCCGTCGGACGCGTCGCGGTAGTCGATCTCAACCCGCATCCCCTCCGAGAGCTCGTCGACGCCGAGCGCCCGTATCCCCCGGAAGATGACGGTGTCCGTCTCGTGCAGCGAGAAGGCGGCGCGTTCGCCGCCGCGTGCCTCGACGGAGAGAAGGCCGCCCGCGGCGTCGATCGAGCGGATGGCGGCCTCGATGGTGCGCACCGGACGCGTCTCGGGAGCCGCGGCCGCGGGAGACGGGAAGCCGCCGGCGATCGCAACGGCGACGAGGATCGGGACAAAGGCGGGCGCGGCGGGGCGGTTCATCCGGGTTTCCGGGGCTTTTCCTGGCGCTCCTTGCACGCGAGGCAGAGCCGCGCGTAGGGCATTGCCGCCAGGCGCGTTTCGTCGATCGTCCGGGCGCAGAGCTCGCAGGTCCCGTACTCCCCGTTGCGTATCTTCGACAGGGCGGCGTTCACGTCGTTGAGGATCCGCTGCTCGCGGGAGGCGAGCGAGATGGAGAACTCGCGGTCGTAGGAGTCGCTCGCCGAGTCGGCGAGGTGGATCGAGTACCCGGAGAGGTCGCCCGACTGCTCCCGCGGCGATCGGCTGAGCGCGTCGCGCTGGCGATTCGCCACCTGCCCCGTCATCTCCTCCTGGAGCAGCGTCAACCGCCGCTGCATCTCCGCAATCGTGCGCGCATCCATCGGTGCCGTCGTCTGCTCCTCCCGCCTTCACTCTTTGATCCCCGGGGTGTGGGTGTAGCGTCTGGCGCCGTCGCTGATCGCGTAGTCATAGTACCGGTAGTCGGCCGAGCGGGAACCGTAGGGCTGGGCCCATTCGCCGGAGGGTCCGCGCTGCCCGACGGGTCCCCGGGGCGTCAACGGCCCCCGCGTCACCGGGCCCCGCGTGACCGCCCGCCGGTGCTGGATCGGGCCCCGTACGCCTCGGTACGACGGGTGGCGGATTGGGCCCCGCCTCGACGGGGCGTTGCTGTCCCTGCGGGGGACCCAGGAGCCCGAGTCCCAGCGGTAGGCGTCCCACTGCGCGGAAACCTCGGCGGCAGCGAGGAGGGCGACGGCGGCGGCGGCGGCGACTGTACGCGTGCGCATGGCTACACCTCTCTGCATGGAGTGACGAGGCGGCCCCCGTTCGCGGGGAGGGACCGACCGCTCACACCGCACTATACCACGTCGGGCGGAAACAGGCAACCGATACCGAGCCGGGGTGCGGGGACGGGACGCGGAGTGGGGGCGGACACGGCGCCGCCGTCGCGGCGGCTCTTTTCGTCTGGAGCCGGTTCCAACCGCGCGGTATACTCAAGCGCGCATCGAACCGAGCGGGGGAGGAACAGGTGGGCGGGAGGCGCAGCGGCGGCATCGCCGTGGTCTACAACGGGTATCACCCGCGGGGCGGGATCCCCGCCGCGGAGGCCGAGGCGAATGAGAGCGTCGCCCGCGACGCGCGCGCCGTGCGGGACGCGCTCCTCGCGGCGGGCCGGCGGGCGTTCCTCGCGCCGATGCGGCGGAGCCCGGCGGCGTTCCTTCGCCGCCTCGCCGCCGCGCGCCCGCGCCTCGTCTTCAACCTCCTCGAGGGGGCGCGGGGCGAAAGCCGCCTCGAGATGCACGCCTGCGCCCTGCTCGAGCTCCTCGGCCTGCCGCACACCGGCAGCGGGCCGCTGGCGCTCGGCCTTGCGCTCGACAAGGCGCTCGCCAAGACGCTCCTGTCGGCCGGGAACGTTCCGACGCCGCCGCATTTCGTCTGCGCGGGCGAGCCGCCCCGGAGGCTTCCCCGGGGGATGCGGTACCCGCTCTTCGTGAAGCCGGTCCGCGAGGACGCGAGCATCGGCATCGGCCCCTCCGCCTTCGTGCGGAACCCCGCGGAGCTCGCGGCGCGATGCCGGCGGGTGCAGGCGCGCTACCGCCAGCCCGCGCTCGTGGAGGAGTATGTGGACGGGCGCGAGCTGAACGTGGCGATACTCGGCGCGGGCGACCCTGTCGCCCTCCCCGTCTCGGAGATCGAGATGGGGCGCCTGCCCGCGGGCGCCCCGCGCATCTGCGGCTATCGGGCGAAGTGGATCCCCGGGAGCCGGGAGTACGCCCGGACGGTGCCCCGGTGCCCGGCTTCGCTGTCGCCGTCCGAGGCGCGGCGACTGAAGCGGGTCGCGCTCGCGGCGTTCCGGCTCCTCTCCTGCCGCGGCTACGCGCGGGTGGACCTGCGGCTCGGCCGCGACGGCGTTCCGTACGTCCTCGAGGTGAACCCGAACCCCTGCATCGCCCCCGACGCCGGGTTCGCGCGCTCCGCCGCGGCGGCCGGCCTGTCGTACGCGGAACTTGTCTGCCGCATCGCGGACCTCGCGACGGCGTCCGGGGCGGCATAGGGCCTGCGGGTTTCGGCCGGTCCTGTGCTATACTTTTCCGGGAGGGAGCCGCCGATGCAGCTTGTCGTCGCGCCGTCGCGCCTTGCCGGCGAGGTGGAGATCCCCGGGTCGAAGTCGCATACGATCCGGGCGGTCGTCCTCGCCTCCCTCGCCTCGGGGACCTCGAGGATCGTCGCCCCGCTCGACTCCTCCGACACGCGCGCCGCGCTCGACGCCGCCCGTCTCTTCGGCGCCGAGGTCTCCGCGGGCGAGGAGTGGATCGTCACGGGGACCGCGGGCCGCCCCGTCCTCCCCGTCGACGTCGTCGACGTCGGCAACTCCGGCACCACGCTCCGCATCTTCCTCGGCGTCGCCGCGCTCTGCGACGGGTGGACGTTCTTCACCGGCGACGAGCAGACGAAACGCCGCCCGCTCCAGCCGCTCATCGACGCGTACCGGCTCCTGGGGGCCGAGGGGTTCTGCGCGCGCGGGAACGGCTGCGCGCCGGCGGCGCTCCGGGGGCGGATCACCGGCGGGCGCACCGAGATCCGCGCGGTCACCTCGCAGTTCCTCTCCTCCCTGCTCGTCTCCGCCCCGCTGGCGGAGCGGGACACCGAGATCCGCGTCCTCCAGCTGAACGAGGCCCCGTACGTCGAGATGACGCTCGCGTGGCTCGAGGGGCTGGGGGTCGTCTGGGAGCGGCGCGGGTGGGAGCGCTTTTCCGTCAGGGGCGGGCAGGGGTACCGCGCGTTCGAGCGCCGCATCCCCGGGGACTTCTCCTCGGCGACCTTCTTCCTCTGCGCGGCGGCGGCGACCGGTTCCGAGCTCCTGGTGCGCGGCCTCGACACGGCGGATGTCCAGGGCGACCGGGCGGTGGTCGGGATGCTCGCCGAGATGGGCGCAAAGGTCGAGCCGGTCCCCGGGGGGCTGCGGATCCGCGGGGGCGACCTGCGGGGGGCCGAGTTCGACCTCAACGCCACCCCCGACGCCCTGCCCGCGCTCGCGGCCGCCGCCTGCTTCGCCTCCGGCGAGACCCGCCTCCGCAACGTGCCGCAGGCGCGCCTCAAGGAGACCGACCGCATCGCGGTGATGGCGCGGGAGCTGGCGAAAATGGGCGCGGACGTGGAGGAGCTCCAGGACGGCCTCGTGATCCGCGGCCGCCCCCTCCGCGGCGCCCGGGTGAGCGGCCACGGCGACCACCGCGTGGTGATGGCGCTCGCCGTCGCGGGGCTCGCGGCGGAGGGCGAAACCGTCGTGGACACCGCCGAGGCGGTGCGCGTCACCTTCCCGACCTTCGTCGATCTGATGCGGCGCTGCGGCGCGTCGATGGAGCTCGCCGCCCCCGGCGCCCGCGGGGAGGGGGGCCGCTGACCTCCGTACGCCGATGAGACGCTACGCCGTCATAGGATGGCCGCTCGGCCACTCGATGTCGCCGGCCGTCCACAACGCCTCGTTCAGGGCGCTGGGGCTCCCCTGCCGGTTCGAGTCGATCCCCGTCCCCCCGGACGGCCTCGACGCGTTCATCCGCGCGCTGCCCGCGTCGGGGCTCCGCGGCCTCGCCGTCACCATCCCGCACAAGTGCGCGGTCCTCGCCCGCTGTGCGACGGTCGCGCCGGACGCCGCCGCGATCGGCGCGGCGAACTCCGTCACGGTCGGCGAGGACGGGGGCCTGGCGGCGTGCAACACCGACGCGCCGGGGGCGCTGCGCGCGCTCGCGGAGGCGAAGGTCGCCGTGGCGGGCGCCCGGGCGGTGATCCTGGGCGCGGGCGGCGCGGCGCGGGCGATCTGCTGGGGGCTCCTGCGCGGCGGGGCGGCCTCCGTCGCGATCGCGAACCGGACGCCGGCGCGCGCGGAGCGGCTGCGCGACGACCTCGCGCGGGCGTGCGGCGCCGAACGGAGGATCGCCGTCATCCCCGCCGCCGGCCCGGCGCTCGCGGAGGCGGTCGCCTCCGCCGGCATCCTCGTCAACGCGACATCGGTCGGGATGCATCCGAAGACGGGGGAGAGCCCCATCCGGCGGGAGTTCCTGAGGCCGGGCCTCTCCGTGCTGGAGATCGTCTACAACCCGATCGAGACGCGCCTCCTCGCCGACGCCCGCGCGGCCGGGGCGGTCGCGATCCCCGGGATGGAGATGCTGCTCTGGCAGGCGGCGGAGCAGGAGCGGGTCTGGCTGGGGGTGGAGGCGCCGGTCGACGAGATGCGGGAGGCGCTGCTCAGCGGGCTCGGGCGATCTCTCTGAGGCGGAGGGAGCAGAGCTCGGCGAGCGCCTTCGGCGTTCCCGCCCGGTGCGCGAACCCTTTCGTCCAGCGGGCCTTGAAGGCGCCGTGCAGTCTCCTGAGGAACGCGTCCCCGACGCCGCGCCACTGCGCCGCCTTCGCCGCCCTGAACCGGTCGTACGGCAGCCGGTACTCCTCCTCGGGCCACCGCTCCCGGAGCGCCTCCTCGAGCGTCCAGCCCTTCCCCGCCTGACGGCGCACCTCCTCCCAGTACGCCTCGAGCTTCCGCAGGTAGTCGTCGGCGTCGAAGGCGCGGGTCCCCGCGTCGTAGACCACGCACCGCTCGAGCGCGGAGGAGAGGCGTTCGTACTGCGCGAGCTCGAACTCCGGCGCGAGGATGGCCGGGTGCCGCATCAGGTCGGTCCCCTGGAGCTTGATACGCACCGCGGTCTTCGAGTCGGCGAGGTGGAACTTCCCCTCGAGGTACACGGCGACGGTGCGCTCGTAGCCGGGGAAGATCTCCTTCAGCCGGCGGCTGTACTCCCTGAGGAGCTTCTCGAGCTTGTGGCAGCCGATGGTGAAGAAGACGATCTGCCGGATGGGGGCGCCGCTGTTCTTGGCGAGCTGGACGATGATCTCCAGCCCGTTTGAGATCGTGACGCCGGTCGCGATGACGTCGGCGAAGAAGAGGGTGGCGTGGGGGGGGATGGCGATCTTCCGGTACTGGTTGTCCTTGATGAACCACCGCCCGTAGGCATCGCGCTCGCGCTGCGAGGTGATGAAGGAGGAGCAGTGGACGTTGAAGCCGTAGGCGCGCGCGAGGGCGCGCCGCATGCCGAAGTTCAGGCTCCCGCGGAGGAAGTGGATGACGCCGATCGTGCGCGGATCGAGCCGGCGGAGCGAGGAGGCCGCGGGGAGGTTGGCCAGCACCGCGACGACCGCGTCCTCGAGGAGGTCGGTGTAGCGGACGCCGACGATCTCGGGGCTGTTGAGCAGGAGGCGGCTCTGGGGGGTCGAGGCGATGTAGCGCGTGAGGCTGTCGCCGTACTCCCCCTTGAGCTCGTAGACCGCGGCCTGGCGGCTCTTTCGCGCAAGCGCGAGGTATTCCACGTCTCTCCCCTGCGGGCGCCTACCGCTTCCCGATCTCCTCGGGCTTCGTGACCAGCGCCGCCTCGTGCGCGCGCCCGCCCCGAGCGACCTTCACGAGCCGGCCCTTCACCCAGACGCGGTCGCCCTTGAGATACTCGCCGCGCTGGGCCCCGTCGTAGATCACGACCTCGATCGGGAGGCGCGCCTTCCCGTCGGCCCTGACGTCCTCCAACGGCAAGACGGCGGGGAGGTACGGGGTGTGGCGGCCGTCGGCGACCGTGCCGGTGATCGAGACCGACGGGGCGAGGAGCTCCATCGTGCAGTTCAGGTACGGGATCTCCGCCGGGTCCGCGTACCGGAAGAAGGGGCAGACCAGGGTGCCCATGTGCTTGAAGCGCAGCGGCCACGACTTGCCGAGCTCCCTGACCTCCCGCTCCGGTTCGCGCTTCAGAAGCTCCGCGATGCGGAGCACCACGTCGAAGTTCTGCTCGACGGTCCCGAAGAAGGTCGCGTCGACGTCCTCGAGCGGCTCCTCGTAGTAGCCGTAGGCGAGCGAGCCCGAACAGCCGATCCGCTCGCGCGGCACCCCGAGAAGCTCGTGCAGGGAGTCGACGACCTCGCGGAGCCGCTGGTTCTCCCTGCAGAGGAGCTCCAGCGAGCGCCTGCTGTCGAAGAACCCCTGCATCTCGCTGAAGAGGAAGTGGCAGAAATGGTCGGCGAAGAGCGGCAGGGGGGGGCGCGACGCGAGCTCCGGGTAGATCTCGATCATCCGTCGGACCTGCTCGTCGCCGGGGATGATGACCAGCTCCCCGTTTTCGTAGCGACGGTGCGTCCAGTTGAATTTCCTGCCGAAGATGTCGATATGCCCCTTCGGGTCCGGGTATTTGATCAGGGCGCCGTAGAAACCGTCCGGGGGATGAGCGTACCCCTCGCAGTAGACGAGGCCGCCTTTCTTGTGGAGGAAGTAGGTGGAGTCGACGGGCCCGTAGGAGAGCTTCTCCATCGGGAGGAGGTACTGCTGCATCACCTGGTCGAATCGGTCGCTCATCGTCTTTCTCCGATCGGGTGGGCGTGAACCCCGCAACCCTCTGCCGGAGAATACCACAACGGGGCGCGGTCGGGCAACACGGTATTCTCGGTATTCTCGGGAGGCGGAGGCGCTACGGCGCGGGTTCCAGGGTGAAGTCGGCGCGGGCGATCTCCCGCCCCTCGACCGCGCAGGCGACGCGGTAGCGCCCGTACCCGGCCTCGTCGGCGAGCGCCGCGGTCTCCTGCCTGAAGGCGCGGCTCTCCTGCGCATCGTCCCAAACGAAGCGGTGCTCCCGCACGAGCGAGTTCGCGGAGGGCTTTCGCAGCGAGAGGACGATCTCCTTGCCCGCGAAGATGCTCCCCAGCTCGAGGACGGCGTAGAGCGCGGGGTCTCCGGTCGTGAACCGGGAGCGGATGTCGACCGGGTGGTCGATGAAGTCGGCGCAGGTCACGAGGCAGCCCGGCGGGAGCTGGACGCTTTCCCGGTGGGGGACGAAGCCGAGGAGAAGCTTCCGCGCGGCGGCGTCCGCCGCCCGGTCGAGCAGTTCCGCGCCGGTCAGGCGCGGCGGCGCGCCGCGGTCGGACGCGGTGCCGGTCCGCGAGTCGGTCCAGAGCGCCCGCCCGTCGGCGGCGTCGAGGAGGGCGACGGAGAACTCGGCCGCCGCGTCCAGCTGGTACCAGTCGATCGGCTCGTCGTCGAACGCCTGGCCCCCCTGCAGCGCGCTCACGTCGTGGAACGGGACGTTGGCGAGCCGGACCTCGTGCGACTGGTCGGATCCGTACTGGAGGACCGCGCCGGTGAGGACGGCGTCCGCCCCGTGCGCCCGCGCGAGGGCTGTGGCGCGCGCGAAGTCGAGTTTCCCGCCCGGGAAGAGGTCGTCCGCGGCGTCGGGGCCGAGGTCGCGCCAGGTGATCACCCTCCAGGCGCTTCGCTGATCGAGGAGGCGGGCGAGCTTCTCCGCGGCGACCTTCCCGGCGTCCGGGTCGTCGGAGCGGTTCTCGAACGGCAGGACGGCCACGGTAGAGATGGCCCGGGAGTCGAAGCGGGGGACGACGGTGATCCAGACCTTCGGGGCGGCGCACCCGGCGAGGACGTCGAGGGCGAGCGCGGCGGCGGCGAGGGGCGGGAATGCGTGTTTCACGGGGAGAGTATACACCTGAACGAGGCCGCCGCGCACCCCCTCTTTCAGCATCGCGGCGCCCTTGTCATGCTAGTTCCGCCGGCCGGCAAAGACGCGCCCCTGCGCCCGCATGGACGCAGCCGCTCGACGGCTCGCTGTTCGCCCGTTGGCGGGCGGGACAGGGGCAAAGTAAAAGGTAACCTTTTCGATCCAATCGTTTTAAGAAAGATAACTCTTGCTTTTCTCGGGGGGGAACGGGTAGTGTGATTCACAGGCTTCGCGCGTTCCGCTACGGCGGTTCAGATAGAGGAGGCGCATGGACAGTAAAGCTGGGAGAGGCGTACAAACGGATTGGGGGAGGTGCGGAATGAATAGGGTGGTGATCTGTGCGGTGGCGGCGGCGGCGCTCGCGATGTGCGCCTCCGCCATGGCGGGGAGCGTGATTCAACCGGTGGCTATGACGAATTCATTCGAATGGCCCTCGCTGGTGGATCCAAACGGCGGCACCAGGGTCGCAGACGATTGGAAGTGCACGGACGGCCAGCCGATCGTCGCCGTGAAGTGGTGGGGGAACTACCATCCCTATGCAGATGGGATGCCGGGCGTGGTCGCCCCGCCGGGGTTTCAGCCGACCGCGTTCATCCTGAGGCAGTACGCCGACAACAACGGGCAGCCGGGAACGCTCCTCAAGACGGTCGAGGTGCCCCGCGCCCAGTGCAGGCAGACGCACGTCGGGATGGCCGCGATAGAGGGCGGGTTCTCCCGGCACGTCTTCTCCTACCAGGCCACACTGGCGCAGCCGTGGACGCAGACGAAGGGCAGCGTCTACTGGCTCAGCGTGCAGGCGAAATACTCAAGACCGATCGAATGGGATCTCGACGGGTATGCGCACTGGGGCTGGATGAGCACGCCGCCGGGCGACTTCCTCGGCACGGGGCACGACTCCGCCGATGGAATCACGTGGAACCCCATATGGATCGACGACCCGTCGGAGAAGAACAACTTTGCCTTCGAGATCGGGACGATGCCGGTTGGGCTGGCGGCGAACAAACCGACGTTCCGGCAGAGCGACTCGATCAGCGTCACGGCCGACGTGGCGGCGACCGCCACGCCGTGCTGGCCGTTCGTCAGGATAGTCCAGCCCAATAAATCGGTGCTCTACCTGACCCAGGCCTCCGGGTTCGTGCCGTCCGTGGCGCCGTACCTCGGCATCGAGGCGGGGCCGATCGCGCTGCCGAAGATCGACGACTACTCGATCCTGCCCAACGCGCGATTCGAAAATATGCCCAAGGGGACGTACCGTCTCGAGGGTGGCGCGGTGGATCCGGTGACGACGGACATCAACGACCTGCAGTACATCGGCATCGTCGACAGCACGCCGCTCGTCATCGAGTAGCGCGCCGCGCGGACGAAGGTCGCATGGCGAAGGGGCCGGGGGGGCGACCTCCCGGCCTCTTCCTTTGCAGATGTTGTACGCAACGCGATCGCGCCCAAATAGATGGGCTGGTATTCTCACCCGCCGAACGGGGCGCGCACCGGGATATGCGGATGTGGCAAAAATGTCCACGCGGAAGCCGCTTGCCTTCGGGGCGGTTGAAGAGTTCCTTGAAGCCGTGGGATGTGGGACGACCCGCGATCCGCCTCGGGGCGGCGCGACGGGCGGCCCGGGGACACAAAAGGAGGGGAATGCCTATGAGTAGGACGCCGATGTTCGCTGTCGCGTTGTGCGCGCTCGCGGTGGCCGGCGCCGCGGCGGCGGGGGGCTGGAGGCAGCCGGTGGATATGACCTGCCCGGACGGCTGGATGTCGCAGGTGTGCTTCGACGGGGGAACCAGCTACGTTTCCGCGGACGATTGGAGGTGCCCGGACGGCCAGCCGATCAACGTAATCAGGTGGTGGGGCGAGTACGAAGGGTACGAGAACGGCACCCCCGGCCCGGTGAGCCCTCCGACGGGGCTCCGGCCGAACGGCTTCACGTTGAACCAGTACCTGAACGACGCCTTCGACCCCCTGGACTCGAAGCCCGGCGGCGGCTTCAACGAGGCCAGCGTCCCCCTCGCCGACTGCAACGAGGCGTACGCGGGGACGGTGTACGCGGGGGGCGTCTATCACCACATCTTCAGTTACCAGGCGATGGTATATCCGTGGGCGCAGACCGCGGGCGAGATCTACTGGCTCCAGGTCTCCGCGCAATTCAACGACGATCCGGCCTCGTCCATCGGAAGCGGGTTCCAATACGGGGAATGGCTGAACACGCCGCCCGCCGACTTACTCGGCACGGGGCACGAGTTGAACTTTATGGGCTCCGATCCGTGGAGTCCGCTCTTCTATCTTGTCGAGGCCTGCTATGAGTTCGATCCCATCAACTTCGCCTTCGAAATCGGGTCGCTGCCGGTGGACCTGAGGCCCGACAAGAAGTCGTTCCGCCAGACCGACATCATCAACGTCACGGCGAACGTGACCGCGTCATCCACGCCGTGCTACCCGTTCGTCAGGGTCATCCGGCCGGACGGCTCGGCGCTCTACTACCAGCGGGGCGCGGGGTTCGTCCCGGCCGTGACGCCGTACCTCGGCCTCGCCGCGGGGCCCATCGCCCTGCCCGAGGTCTTCGACTACCCGGTCCTCCAGAACCTCCAGTTCAACGGCATCCCAGCCGGGACGTACTACCTCGAGGGCGGCGCGGTGGACCCGGCGACGACGACCAGCGTGGACGACCTCAAGTACCTCGGCCTCGTGGACCGCAAGGCCCTCGTCGTCGAGTAGCGGGCGGCGCATCGGAACGCCGTACAAGGGGCCGGGAGGGCGACCTCCCGGCCTCTTTGTGACTCTTCACCTTTCGGAGAGGTCGGAAGATCGGACAAGTGCGATGCGTCAGACAAGCCGGCCCCCCCCGCTGAATCCACCCGCTCATTCCGTCCCGCCCGGGGGGGGGGGATGGCGCCCTCCCGGCCTTCTTCCCTCTCTTCACCTCGCGTCCCCCGCTGTCTTCGCGGGCGAAGCAATCCAGGCGATGAAACAACGAAAATGGGAGCTCCTCTCCGCTTCTTCACCCCCGGGGCAACATTGTTGACTCAGTCCCGGCCGCGGGCTATGCTCGGAAATAGAACGCGCACCGAAGGAGGGACGCCATGAGAACGAAGCTCCTCCCTTTGATCCGGCCCCTTCCTTTGCGGACGCCGTACGCACCACCCCCCCCCAGCGTCCAGCCTGATGCACGGCCATTCCCGCCCGCGCGGCGGGGCGGGAATTCCCGCGCAATCGCAACCGCCGCGGCAAGTTGCGTGAAGCCGGCGCCCGAAAAGATGCGCGCGGCGGCGCGCTCGCCGGGATATGCGGATAGGCGGAAAATGTCCACAAAAATCTCTTGCATTCTGGGCGGTGGAGGAGTACCATACAGTAGAGGGATGTGGGACGCCCTGCGATCTGCCGCGGGTCGGGGTAGGGAACGCCCCGTGGTGCGCTCCGCGCCCGCGTTGACGGAGGACGCATGAAGACGGCCGTCCTCGCGCTCCTGCCGTTTCTTCTCTCCCCCTCACTCGCCTCGGCGCTGGTCGCGCCCGTTCCCATCGGGGAGATGCCCGCGAGGGCCGACTTCGTCTTCGTCGGGGAGGTCCTGGACAGGGCCTGCCGCTGGGACGACCGGGGCGTGATGCTCTTCACCGACTACGTCGTCGCGGTGAAGGAGCGCGTCCTCGGGGAGCCCGGCGACCCGGTCCTGATGAGCTTCGCGGGCGGGACGGCGGACGGCAAAACGATCCTCGTCAGCGACACGCCGCGGCTCGAGGTGGGGGAGACGTACCTGCTCTTCGGCCTCGCCAACGAGAGGTCGTCCGTTCCGACGGTCGGGCACGGGCAGGGCGTCTTCCGGATACTGCGCGACAGCTCCGCGGGCCGGGACTACGTCGTCGACTATTTCGGGCGCCTGGTCGAGCAGGCGGCCGACGGCCGCGTCGTCAGGGGGCGCCTCGTGGACCCCGCGGCGCGCGACCGGCTCGCATTCGTCGAGCCGGGGGCGCCGGAGGGCCCCTCCGCGCCTGACCCGGATGGATGCGACGCCGGGGGGAGGATCGTCCCCGGGCGGAAGCCCCCCGCGGCGGCCGAGAAAGCGCCCCGCGGCGGCCGGCCGATGGAGAAAGGCGCGTTCATCGACTACATCCTGGGGAGGGCGCCTCGATGAGGACCGCGGCCCCCCTCGCGGCGTTCTGTCTCGCCTGCGCCATCATCCCGCCCCGCCCCGCCCTCGCGCAGGGGGCCTGGGTGAACCGCGAGGGCTGCTACTGCGGCGTCCACCCCCGCACGCCCCTGCGGTTCGAGGTCGTCGGGAGCGGCACCGAGTCCGAGCGCTCCTGGGCCGCCGCCCAGCTTCTGTACTGGGGCCGCTACGCGGACATCTTCGACCCGTGCGTGGACTACGGCACGGGGGCGCCGGACAACGGGAAGAACGAGATGACGGTCGCCATCTCGCCGGAGGATATGCGCGACCGCTACGGGATCCGGTTCGGCGACGATGTCTACGCGATGACCATCCTGTTCCCGGAGTCCGGCTTCGGCGTCTTCGACGACTGCAGAGACTTCTCCCCTTCCGGGTGCGGAACCTTCACCGAGGTCGACATCGTCTTCAACGACGGGTTCTCCGGCGGGTGGTCCGCGGACCCGTTCGACTTCGGCAAAGCGTCCATCCAGGCGACCGCCGTCCACGAACTCGGGCACGCCTGGGGCGCGCACCACGTCTTCAACACCTCGCCCTACGAGCACAACGCCTTCTCCGTGATGAACTACATGTCCGACTACGGGATGATGAAGATCACCCGGATGGACGCCAACACCATCCGGGACGCCTATCCGGACCGGGAGCGGCCGGTGAGGGACATCGGGATCTACCCGCTGAAGTACCGGCAGGGGCAGTACGCCGAGAGCTACGCCTCGGCCCCCGCGACGGCCGCGGCGGGGAGCGCGATCAGCGTGGGCCCGTTCACCGTGCAGAACTGCGGCGTCACGGACGAGACGAAGATCTACGTGTATTTCTACCTCTCGAGGGACACCGTCGTCACGTCGGACGACCCCTGCCTGGGCGGGGTGTGCTGGGACGGCGGGAAGTACCTGAAGCGGAACGAGGAGTGGAGCGGCACCTGGCCCCTCTCGCCCATCCCGGCCAACGTCGTCGGCTCCGGCTCCTACTACATCGGGGCGATCGTCACGGTGTGGGGGGCCGAGGACGACGTGCCCGAGAACAACCGGATGCTGCTCGTCGACGTCAAGGAGGTTGACGGCGCCGAGTACCCCTCCGGCCTCAGGAAGATCGAGGTGACGAACTGGATGTCCGCGCCCGTCCCGACCCCGGCGGCGACCCCGGCCCCGCCGTCGTTCGGCGGCTGCTGCGTCGCCTGGTGCGGCGACAACTACCTCGAGTTGCGCACGAGCCCCGCGGTCATCGATTCCGGCGGGGACCTCGCCCTCGACTACTCGTGCAGCTTCGACGACGTGAACTATTACGGGGTCCCCGTGGACGTGTACCTCGCCCTCGTCTGGAACCCGGTGATCGCCGACTGCCCCTCGACCCTCGGCCAGGCCCTCTCCGGCGGCAGGGTCTACCTGTCCACGGAGGGGCTGCGCGACGTCTACGTATTCAAGACGAGGGTCTACGGCCCGACCTGGCGCCGCGTCGCGTTCCCGCCGCAGCCGGTCTCCGGGACGCTGAACCTGCGGCTCACCGCGCCGCCGGGCAGGTACTGCTGGGCGGCGGCGTTCGTGGATCCGCTGACCGGGAGGTTCATCCGCGCCGATCTCCCCGTGGAGAACTCGAACTCCTTCGTCGTCAGGTAGGGGCCGGAGCCCTCCCCGCGGACGTTGCACGCACCCTCCCGGCGCCCGGATAAATGGACGGGTATTCTCGCCTGTGGGGACAGCCGGGAATGCCCGTCCGGCTTTTCGCGCCGGAACCGGCCGCCTGCAACGTCTGCGTGTTGTTGCCGTCATGCGGCGCGTGTATTATACTGGGTCCCCGCAGCGCAGGACGCCACGGGGGACGTTATGACGAAGGAGAGGGAAATCCTCGAGGTCGATGTCCTGTTCGTCGGCGCCGGCCCCGCGTCGCTCGCGGGCGCCATCCGGCTGCTGCAGCTCCAGGGTGAGCACAACGCGAAGGCCGGGGCGGGGGAGAAGAGCGATCTGCTCGTCGCCGTGATCGAGAAGTCCGCGGGCCTCGGCGCCCACAACCTCTCCGGCGCCGTGCTCGATCCGCGCGCGATGGACGCCTTGATGCCGGGCTGGCGCCTGCAGGGCGCCCCGATCGAGGCGGAGGTGGTCTCGCACGAGGTGCGCTGGCTGTTCCGGCGTGGGAGCGTCGCGGCGCCGGTCACCCCGCCCCCGCTCGCCAACAAGGGGTACCCGGTCATCTCCCTCTCGCGCTTCACGCGCTGGATGGGAGAGAAGGCGGAGGCGCTCGGCGCGAACCTGTTCGACCATTTCCCCGCGGACGAGCTCCTCTGGGACGGGGAGCGCGTCGCGGGGGTGCGGTGCAAGGACCGCGGGCGCGACAAGACCGGCGCGGAGAAGGAACAGTTCGAGCCGGGCGCGGAGATACGCGCCCGCCTCACGGTGCTCGCCGAGGGGACGCGCGGCTCGCTGACGAAGGCGCTTGCCGCCAAGAAGCGGCTCCTCGAGGGGAAAAACCCGCAGGGCTACGCGCTGGGGATGAAGGAGGTATGGCGGGTGAGGCCCGAGCGCGCCCGGCCCGGCCACGTGAGCCACACAATCGGGTTCCCCCTCGGGCTGAAGACGTTCGGCGGCGGGTTCGTCTACCATATGCGGGACGCGCACGTCGCCCTCGGGCTCGTCGTTTCGCTCGACTACCGCGACCCGCTGCTCGACCCGTACGAGGCGATGCAGCGCTTCAAGACGCACCCGCTCCTCGCGCGGCTCCTCGAGGGGGGCGAGCGCGTCGCCTACGGCGCCAAGACCATCCCGGAGGGCGGCGCGTACGCCCTGCCGCGCCTCTCGACGGACGGCTGCCTCATCGTCGGCGACGCGGCGGGGTTCGTGAATGCCCAGCGCGTCAAGGGGATCCACCTCGCGATGGAGTCGGGGATGGCGGCGGCGGAGACGGCCTGGGAGGCGCTGCGAAACGACGACGTCTCCGCAGCGTCGCTCGGGGCGTACGACAGGCGGGTGCTGCGCGGGCGGGCGGGGAGGGAGATGCGGCTCGTCCGGAACTTCCATCAGGCGTTCCACCGCGGCCTCTTCCCCGGGAT
>MTKZ01000327.1_pt1 | contig 32258 bp, 26 predicted proteins | sample 1042781 | NCBI WGS metagenome assembly MTKZ01 (sample SAMN06212207, study PRJNA360539) | anaerobic digester metagenome | biome: Wastewater treatment plant; material: sludge; isolation source: anaerobic digester fed with sludge from wastewater treatment plant | place: Denmark: WWTP Viborg ...
AGTACTGAGCCAGTGAATTGAATGTAACATGTGAGCTGTATCTCATTATCTCAGGGAAGGTCTCCTGCTTGTAAACGGGCGAATAAGTATGGGCTCTTGAGCCAAGCTCCTCGAAGCTCAGCCGGGCTTCGTGGGGGGAGCTGGCCGATGCTCCGCTGAAATACTCCCTGAAAACGGGAAACACGCCCCACATAGCGAATCCCTTGAATGCCAGTATGATTTCAGCTCCTGACTCATCCGCAACCTTACGGATCAGTTTCAGGTTATTCCTGAACCTCTCTTCGTCGATAATGTAGCACGGAGAGGGAATTTGTGAGTAGTCGATGCTCAAAGTATGAAAGTGTTAAGCTGTTAAATCGTAAAGGTCTGATACCTCTTAATACCTCAATGCTTCAATGCCATGATGCCGTAATGCCTTAAAGTCATTCTTAGAGTTCCAGGTCGACGTCATGCAGTTCCACCCATGGCAGTCCGAGAAGGTTCAGCTGTTCCATGAAAGGATCGGGGTCAAATTGCTCCACGTTGAATACCCCGGGTTTTTTCCATATCCCTTTCAGGTACATCATCGTACCGATTGTTGCCGGCACGCCGGTGGTATAGCTAACTGCCTGAGTACCTGTCTCTCTATAGGCCTCTTCATGGCTGCAGTTATTATAGATGTAATAGGTCTTTTCCCGGCCGTCCTTTATACCTCTTATCCGGCAGCCTATCGAGGTCTGTCCCTTGTAATTCTCTCCAAGTTCGCCGGGATCGGGCAGAACGGCTTTAAGGAACTGAATCGGAACAATTTCGCAGCCCTGAAACATTATCGGCTTGATACCGGCCATGCCGATATTCTGTATCACCCTTAGATGTGTAAGGTATTCCTGTCCGAAAGTCATCCAGAACCTTGCCCTTTTTATTGTAGGAAAATTTTTGACAAGTGATTCCAGTTCCTCATGGTAAATCAGGTAGGATTCCTTTGGCCCTATCTCCGGATAATTAAGGGTTTTATGGATTTCATGGGGTTCAGTATAGATCCATTTTCCGTTTTCGTAGTATTTACCCTTTTGGGTAACCTCCCTGATATTTATTTCAGGATTGAAATTGGTTGCAAAAGGTTTACCATGGTCTCCCGCGTTACAGTCGACGATGTCGAGATAATGGATCTCGTCGAAATGGTGTTTCGCGGCGTATGCCGTGAAGACCGAGGTTACTCCCGGGTCAAATCCGCAGCCCAGGATTGCCGTCAGTCCGGCATCTTTGTAGTCATCATGGTATGCCCACTGCCAGCTGTACTCAAATTTCGCCTCCTCGGGCGGTTCGTAATTCGCGGTATCGAGGTATGCAACACCTTCGGCAAGGCAGGCATCCATTATATGAAGGTCCTGGTACGGAAGTGCGACATTGACCACTATTTCAGGTTTAAAGCTTCTGATGAGTTTTCTGAGTTCTGGTACATTGTCGGCATCCACGGCAGCTGTCTTAATCCGGTCCGAGCCGGTTCTCGCGGCTATTGCATCACATTTTGATTTAGTCCGGCTTGCAAGCAGCACTTCGGTGAATACTTCGGGCAGTGATGCCATCTTGCTGATGACCACTGATCCCACTCCGCCGGCTCCGATAACCAATACTTTTCCCATGTCATAAAAATCGTTAGTGTGGATGCCAAATATAGTGATTTTTATACAGATTGACAGCGACATAAAGTCTGTCATCAGTGCTTATGGCAAAAACTGATTATATTTGATCCCTCACATATCGCGGGCAAGAATGAAGCTGATCAATCCACTGGTGGTGATTTATATCCTGAGCGCTATTCTTCTGTTCACGGCTGTATCATTTCTACTCTGCATACCGCTTGCCCTTATTTATAGAGAATCGCCGGCTCCCTTTGTACTGTCGTCGCTGATAACACTGGCAATATCAGTTATACTATATCTGATTTCAAGAAAAGCATCCCGTGAAAGGGCCAATATAAGGGAAGGATCGCTTGCGGTCTCGCTAGCCTGGCTGGTATTATCTGCTGCCGGGTCGCTTCCATATCTTTTAAGCGGAGCTATACCATCCTTCACGAATGCGTTTTTTGAAACAGTATCCGGTTTTACAACTACAGGAGCAACTATCCTTTCCGATATCGAATCCCTTCCCTATTCGATTCTCTTCTGGCGAAGCCTCACCCACTGGATTGGAGGACTGGGCATCATCATGTTTGTTATAATAATCATGCCTTCGCTGGGGATGACGGCCAATCAGCTGCTGCCCCTGGAGTCGTCGCTGAAGGAGAAGATCCATCCCAAAACCAAATCGGTCGCGATACGCCTTCTGTATGTTTATCTTGGTCTGACTGTCACCCAGGTGCTTTTGCTTGTTGCAGGCGACATGAATCTCTTCGACAGCATCTGTCACACGTTCAGCACCGTAGCCACAGGCGGGTTTTCGCCCAAAAACACCAGTTTAATGGATTACTCAGCCTGGTCACAGTATATCATCGCGATATTCATGTTCCTTTCGGGGGTAAGCTTTGTCATCTATTATTACATATTCAACTTCAACTTCCGGAAAGTCAGGTACAACGACGAACTATGGTACTATCTTTCAGTTACATTGTTTTTCGGAGTTCTTGTATCGTGCATACTTCTGGCAAACACTACCAAGCCGCTTGAAACAGCCTTCAGGGAAGGTTTTTTCCAGGTAATTTCAATAATTACCACAACGGGATTTGCATCTGCCGACTATCTTAAATGGCCGGCAGCCGCCACTATTGTAGTGTTCCTGTTGCTGTTTTCCGGTGCCTGTACCGGTTCATCAACAGGGGGTATCAAAATGGCAAGACATCTTCTTGTCTTCAAGAACATCCGCGGTGCCCTGTTACGGCTTGTACATCCCGGCATGATTACCCAGATCAGGATTAACAATCAAGCGATAAGCAACCAACAGAACTTGTCTGGCATCACTTTCCTGATCATTTATATTATTCTTTTTCTTGCTGGATCAATAGTGCTTGCCATCACCGGTCTTGATCCACTGACGGCTATCAGCGCTTCGGCATCATCCCTGGGAAATGTCGGGCCGGGCCTTGGAACCATTGGCCCTGTTCACAACTTCTTTCACCTGTCAGCCATTGGCAAGTATATCTGCTGTCTTCTTATGATAATCGGGCGACTTGAGATCTACACTTTCTTTATACTGTTCACCAGGTCGTTCTGGAGGATTTGAGAAATTCTCTCACGTTCTCAAGGTTTTCAGGAGTTCCGACATTGAACCAGTAACCCTCGTCAAAGCGGCGGGTCAGTATCCTCCCGGTAGCGGCCAGTTCCAGATACAGATCCACTACCGTGTAGATACCTTCCCTCATATAGCTGAATATCTCAGGGTCGATTATCTGAACGGATGAGAAGCCTATGGCCTTCAGTCCCTCGTTCGAGTCGGCCTTAAGTATCTCCTCACCTGTTGAAACATTTCTCCATCCCCTCAAAACACCATCCTTGTCGGTCAGCAGAAATCTGCTGCCCGGGCGTTCACGGACCGCCAGTGTGGCGAGCGCCTTTTTTTCGAGATGCAGGTCCAGAAGCAATGAAAGATCGAGGTCGGTCACTATATCAGCGTTATAGACAAGAAAGGGGTTTTTATCAAAGAAATGTCTGGCCTTGTAAAGCCCGCCTCCGTTTTCCAGAAGAAGTTCCCTTTCATCCGAAACTGATATCCTGAATCCCTTTGCATTAATACGTTTTATTTCTTCCTCCACCATGTCGGCCAGGTAATGGACATTTACAATAATGTCGTCGAAGCCGTAGCTGCAGCAATATTCCACGGCATGCTGAAGAAGGCTCTTTCCGTTTATATCCACCAGCACCTTGGGCATCGATCGTGTAATCTCACCCAGCCTGGTTCCTTTCCCGGCCGACATAATCATTGCTTTCATAAGGTAGTTGCTTCAGATATTCGTATTTTTCTCCAGCTTCCTGAAGATAGGAGTTTCCGGGATGGCCCGGGCCGCGGAGTAAAGTTCGGGAAGATCGATATGTTCCGATGCCATTATGGCTATCTGATTAAGCAGTTTAGCTCCGGGTACGATACTGTCGGTAAAAGTAGGCTTTTGTTCATACAATCCCCTGAATCCGAATGCTCCGAGGGCCTGCATCACTCTTATCATGCTGAATCCGGTGTAATATCCCCTGAACTCATCCTTATTTTCTCCTGAAACAGCGCAGAAGTTTTCAATATAATAATCAAGAAGAGATTCCCTGTCCGCTTCTGCCATCGGGATTTTGGCGTCGTACAGCATGGATGCGACATCGTACTGGGGAGCTCCCTTTCTTCCTCCCTGGTAATCGATGAACCAGGGTTCTTCGTCGACCACCATCACGTTGGCTGTCTGAAAATCGCGGTAAAGGAAATAATCCTGCCCGGTTTCGAGCAGGTAATCGGCAAGCGCGTTGAAGTCGCGCTCCAGGCGCTTCTCATTGAAAGGTGCAGCCAGAAGCTTGAGAAGCATATACTTGAAATAATTCATATCCCACATCATCGACTGGCGGTCGAAGCTCCGGTGTGGATAGCAGAGATCGAGGTTGAGACCCTTGATCCCCTGCGTCTGAAACAGTATCAGCTTATCCAGAATTTTCCTGTACAGTATTATTGTGTCCTGATCGAATGGAGCAATGGCGGGTCGTTTGTGAAGCCAGGTGTAGAGATTGTCATCGCCCAGATCCTGGAGAAAATAGATAAAGCGTTCCGGGAAGTAAGCATATATCTCGGGCACCGGCAGCGACTTACCGCGAAAATGATGGGTAAATCCGATGAAAGCCTCATTTTCCTCGTGATTCGCGTTATGTGCACCTATTATACTCCCGGAAGCGCCAGAAAACCTGAAGTATCTCCTGTCGGAACCCGATCGCGGCAAAGGAGTTACTTCGGCAGCGGCATCTCCAAATGACTCATTGTAACCTTCTGATAGTATTTTTATTATCTCAGCATCTTCCATAACTAGTTAATTGCTAATTGCTAATTGTTAATTGTTAATTGTTAATTGTTAATTGCAAATTGTAATCACAGTCTAATCATTACTTTCTTTCTGTACAAAATATAAGCAACAAGCCAGATCAGAAGCATCTGAATTATGGCAAACATAAGGCTTCCGTTCAGATTTCCTGCCACAGGCACGCAAATCTTTTCATAAAACCAGGCATACATGCTGATTTCCCTATCTCCCTCTCCTATCTTAATATATTGCATTGTTTTTGCCCATATCCCGGACAAATAATATGAAAACAGCGCATTTGTACCGAAGACCAGGAAGAAGGTTCCCCACTTCCTGATTTTAGCAACATCGGCAAGCCAGTACAACAGCGAAAGAACCATCATGGCTATTCCGCCCGAATATAGCACATATGAGCTGGTCCACAGCGGTTTATTGATTGGAAACAGTTTGTCCCACAGGAGTCCCATCCCGGTCATGGCAGCCCCGACAAGCATGATTTTAAGTACCGTTTTTGCAGCAGCCGGTCCCTTTCCCAGAACTGACCCTGTGTAAAAGCCGATTATCACCGTACCGAGCGCGGGTATCGTGCTCAGTAATCCAAGGGGGTCGAATGGAATTCCGAAGGCTGTGGAGAGATGGGCTTCACCAAGAACCATCCTGTCGATCTTCAGTACCAGGTTTCCTTCAAGACTGTAGGGGTCAGCGCCTCCGAAAAATGCAAGAAGGGCCCAGTACAGAAAAAGAAAAAATGCAGTCACTACCCATAGATATTCCCGGTTAACCGACATGCATATGATTGCTCCCAGACCGTATGCAAGGGCTATCCTTTGCAGCACACCCATTATCCTCAGCGTTGAATAGTCGCGGTCGAATACGGGAAAGATATTGAGAAACAGACCAAGAGCGAATATTGTAACAGTTCGGCGGATTATCCTCACCATTGAGCCCATGTTCAGTTCATGTCCGTATTTCCTGAAAGAAAACCACATTGCAACGCCAACGATGAACAGGAAGAAAGGAAAGACAAGATCGGTGGGCGTACAGCCATGCCATTCCGAATGCCGCAGGGGGGCATAGACATGCTGCCAGCTTCCCGGGGTGTTGACAATGATCATAAATGCAACGGTGATACCTCTGAAGATATCGAGAGAAACTATCCTTCCTGAAGTCTTTTTCTTCATAATCCGTAAAAAGGCATAAAAATAAAAATAAGAGCGGGAATCTGTGAATATATTTACGCATATTTGAACAATTTCAGGTAAAATACCTGCTTATTAAACGAATACAAGACATGAAAAAGATTATCCTGACGACTGCAGCTCTCCTGTTTGCAGCCATCATTCTGATTCCCATGTGCCGGGCTCAGGACGCGAGAGTCATGACAGGCCTTGAAGTACTCAGGGAAAACGGATTTGCAGAGCTCAAAGGGAAAAGAGCAGGTCTGATAACCAATCCTACCGGCGTCGATCATGAGCTTCGTTCCGGAGTTGACATACTGTTCATGGCTCCCGGCGTAAGACTGGCGGCGCTTTACGGACCCGAGCACGGGGTTAGGGGCGAATACAGCGCGGGAGAGATTATCGGCTCTGCTGATGATCCGTCAACAGGTCTCAGGGTATACAGTCTGTACGGATCGACCAGGAAGCCCACAAAGGAGATGCTCGAGGGCATAGATGTGCTTGTATATGATATCCAGGATATAGGATCAAGGTCCTACACCTTTATTAGCACCATGGGGCTTGCCATGGAAGCGGCAGCAGAGAACAATATCCCCTTTATCGTGCTCGACCGGCCAAATCCGCTGGGAGGTGTACGGATTGAAGGGCCGCTTGTTGAACCGGGTTTTGTGTCATTCGTCAGCCAGTATCCCATACCTTATGTTCACGGTCTCACAACAGGCGAACTTGCAATGCTGCTTAATGGCGAAGGGTTGCTCGCGAACGGGCTGAAGTGCGATCTGAAAGTAATCAGGATGAAAGGATGGAAAAGAGAGATGAGCTTCAGTGAGACAGGTCTTCCCTGGGTGCCGTCGTCGCCGCATATTCCCAATTCATTAACCTGCCTTCTGTACCCTGCCACAGGGATTATGGGGGAGTTATATGTGGCAAGCATCGGGGTGGGTTACACAACTCCTTTCCAGACATTCGCCACCGAATGGATAGATGCCGACTCCCTGGCGAATAACCTGAATGAGCTCGGTTTGCCGGGGATCAGGTTCAGGCCCGTTCATTACAAGCCTTACTACAGCGTATCGCGGGGAAAGATGGTTCACGGGGTGCAGATCCACATCACTGATGAGAAAATTGCCCAGCTTTCGCTGATCCAGTTTTACATCCTGCAGGAAATCCATAAGCTATGGCCTGACAAGGACCTTTTCGGGATGTGTGAACCGTCGAGGCTTGATATGTTCGACAAGGTGTGTGGCAGCGACAGGATCAGAAAGGAATTCACCCGCGCATACAGAGTGGAATCCATTCTTGGTCTCTGGAACGGACCAGCAAATGACTTCAGGGCCAAGGCACGGAAGTACTTCCTGTATTGAGCCGGCTTCCTTGTTAAGTCCTACTTCACATCTCCTTCCACGCTCTTCTCCAGTTCGCTGGCGTGCATCAGGAATTCATCGAGCGTCATCTCCTTGTGGAAGATCATCCCGTGCGTTGCACGGATCTTTGGACGGTCGTTTTCATAGAAAAAGTCCTTTCCAAGGATTAGCTGCACCCATTTGAACTGTTCCACCCATATCTGCTGCGACAGGTCGCTGAAGGGCCCGTCGAGTTCATAACTCGGGAAGGAAGCATTCACCTGGCTTATATAGCAGTCTTTGAATGATTTCTGAAGAACGGCCATAGAATTGAGCGACACAGGTGTGAACACGTTTGCCTCTGAAGGAGCAAACTTGAACCAGACGTTCCTGTAGCCTATTATTCTCAGCTTCGAAAGGTCTTCCTCCTCTTTCCACACCCTAAGGGCCTGGGCAATGGCTTTCAGAACCTTGTAATGAGTGTCGGGCCCGGAGCCTTCCGGGTCGTAGGCCATGCTCACCACAGTCGGCCTGACCTCCCTGAACATTTCGAGTATAGGCTCAACATCGCGCTTTGCCGAAGGCTGCGGGGTGAATATGTCGCCGGTGTAAAAGCCAAGCCTGAGATGCTGAATATCCCTTACCCTGACGCCATAATGAGCCCACACAAGTTCTTCTTCAAACTCCCTGAGCATTCCCTTTAATTTCTGAATATCAGGCGGATTTTTCTGACCTCCGTAACTCGATTTCAGCAATTCTATGTTTTTCCTTAACTGCTCTTCCAGTTCCTGCCTCGAATTAAGCTTGTATATACCAACCATTACCCTCACTATCCTGTGGCACAGTCCCCTGAGCTTGCCGGCTTCGTCGTTGGCAGCTATCTTATTGAGGTAATGGCTTACATCCTTATCGAATTTGTACATATATCCCTTTTCAAAGAAATCGGGATATTCTATCATGTTTATCTTATCCTGTTCAACATGGGCGAGAGTTTCCACCATGTAGTTCATCAGCATCTCATTGGTCACGGCCGTGAAGCCCGAAGTGCAGATGGTGAAATGGAATTTGTTTGAGGCTTCCCTTAACTGGGGAGTGATGCATGGAAAAATTCCAAGCATTATATCATCGTGATGAGGACCGGTATGGAGAAAGACCTGATCCTTTTCCTTGAGCAGTCCCTTTTCTATCTTTCTCTTTGTGGAATCTATTACATCCTGAACCCGGTCCATGCTGAGATCCGGGATCATACTGCAGTAGGTGTCCTCCTGAAGATCTTTGAGTTCGAGCCTGTGAGCGTATTTGTTAATATTCCTGCACAGGTCAAAGATTGCCCTTTCTGTTTTTTCAAAAGTCCACGGGCCTTCCCGGTAGTATTTCTCAACGCTGTCGTTCAGCTTCACTGCTGCGCCTTCGGTTATGTAGAAGCGTGCATTTCGCTGTCGTTGCAGCACAGTTGCCGGGTACAGGTTATCGATCGGGTTTTCAAGGGCGTTCTTCACAACCTGAGCCTTTGACTCTCCTGCGGCAAAGATAAGCGTCAGCCCATCGGGATTGAATGTGATCGTTCCCAGTCCGACAGTAATAACCAGCCTGTTGCGCGACACCTCTATGCCGCCCAGATCGCTTGCCGATGCGGCCTGATTTTCGAAGTTGGTGGCTGTGAGCCTGGTAGTGGAATTATGGTCACTTCCCCTCGTGTTTGAAGCCATAGACCCGTCGGGACCCATTCCTCCGAGATAAAAGCCTATCCCTCCCATTTCCCTGATACGGTTCTCGTAAGACATGCACCAGTTGTCGATCCTGAAAAGGGATTCCTGCTGCAGTTTTTCAAGATTCGATCCGGCTTCCCTGTTTCTAAGGGAGAGATCAATTATGTTATCGGGGAATACTTCAGAGTAATGCTTTCCCTGGGCAAGTTGTATCTCATTGGCATTTATCAGAAGCGCTCGTGTGGGATCCAGATCAAATCCCCTGATGTAAAAGTTTGTTACATAATGATAATAGCTGTTGTGCTGCTCCGGATCGATCGGGTAGAAATCCTCGGTCTGTACGAAGCGCAGTCCTCTCAGCGATGGTTTTTTCTGAAGCGACAGACCGTGTCGTTCCATAAGGGCACGGTTTTCCTTGTCATCCCATCCGTTAAGCAACCTGCTTGTCCATTTGATGAAGTATTCAGGAGTCTTGCCTGTAGGCAGGCTGATCACTCCTTCCGGATTGCCATCCACCCATTCAAGGAAGCGCAGGGCGGCAAGCATACCGAGAGCGGGAACATTGGGAACCACTATGTATGGGATCATAGTGGTATAAGCGTCTCTTCCTGAGGCATCAAAGAACGATTGTTCTACTTTTGAAAAGGCTGATGTTTTCATCATAATATGATTTAATTTTTCAAATACTTACATGGCGTCCGGAAATAAATTCTTTTAATAAAACCCGTGGATTCATCCAATAATAAAATCCTGTTAGCCTTCCTGTTTCTTTATCCCGAATGACGGATCAATTTTAAGAAATTTAATTGCCAGCAAGCCCGGTATCGAGCAAATTATGATATAAATAAAGAAATTTTCATAACCAAGTAACTCCTTCATGGCTCCGGAGATCATTCCCGGGAGCATCATTCCCAGGGCCATGAGTGATGTTCCTATTGCATATTCAGCTGTTTTGTATTTGCTTTCCCCCACGTAGTGAAGCATATAAAGCATATAGGCCGTGAATCCGTAACCGTAGCCGAACTGTTCGAAAGCAACGGAAAGGTATACCGGAAGACTTCCCGGCATTGGCTGGAAATGAGCCAGGTAAATATATACCACGCTGGGAAGGTTCAGCCACAATGCCATTATAAAAATAACTTTCTTGAGTCCGACCCTTGCCGCCAATATTCCACCCAGGATACCTCCGACGGTAAGGCTAAGCATTCCGACCGTACCGTAAATGATCCCGTACTGTGCCGAGGTAAGACCTATTCCCCCGGCGCTGCGGGAATCGACCAGGAAAGGAGTTGCCACCTTTAGCAGCTGCGATTCACCGAGCCTGTAAAACAGGAAGAAGACCATGGCGGGTACAACGCCCGGTTTGGAAAAGAATGAGACAAACACATCCTTATACACTTTCCATCCCATCCTTTCGTCTGTCTTTTTCTCATCCGGATACGGCATCATTATCTTGTTGTATATGGCAATAGCCAGAAGAACAAGTCCAAGGATGATAAGTGAGGCCGTCCAGCTGAAAGCAATATTTCCTGCAGTAATAAGGAACTGAGTGGTTGTCTCGCCGGTGAGGTTATGATTTACCTTCAGAGCAGCAGCTACCGGTTTGTTCCAGTTATTGCTGTCAAATTCGAAGCGGCCGGTTGTAGTTCGCGAAAGGTCTATATCCTTGCTCCCTGTTTCCCTGGAAAGGTTCACAACTACTGTTTCACCTTCCTCCGGCGGAGCCGACAGAGCGATGTAAACCACGGCTGAATCGAGGGCTGATACGCCTTGCTGATAAACAGGAACTGTGAGTTCTGAAGGAAATATAAGTACGGCAGGCTTTTCCTGAGACTCTTCGATTTTTATATCAGCCGGATCGAAGGGAACATATTGTTCGTGAGGAACCGACCTGGCGCTGAAAGTTACCGGATCAAGTCCGGTGTTCTTCTGAATCGTACCGGCAAGCACCGGTACCAGTCCGAGTGCTGTAAGCATTGCAAACCTGTAAAAGGTTGAACGTATTCCCACGAAAAAGGATTGCTGATGCTGGTCGAGGGCGTACATGTAAAAGCCGTCGGCGGCGATATCGTGGCTTGCCGATGATATTGCAATGAAAGCAAACACGAGAAGGCTCAGAGGGTAAAAGAATGACAGAGGCATAACCGCTCCCGCCGCGATGAAGGCAAGGCCGAGCAGCAACTGTGTCCAGACAACCCAGTTGCGTTTCGTTGATACCACGTCGATATAGGGACTCCAAAGGGGTTTAATGGCCCATGGCAGGTACAACACGCTTGTCCAGAACGCGAATGAGGCAATGGATATCCCCATTGTCTTGTAAATCAGACCTGAAGTGGTCATCACTATACTGTAGGGGATTCCCTGGAAAAAATAGAGGGTGGGAACCCATGCCCACGGGGAGCGTTGTTTTCTTTGACTCATAAAACCGGCTGTTTCTTGTTGCTGTTATTCGTTTTTAATCTTATCCGACGGTGGGAAATACAGTTTTTCAAATGCCGCATCCCTGAAATAATGACTCAGTATATCGCGGTAAGAGTATCCCTTTTCTCCCATCATTGCAGCTCCAATCTGGCAAAGGCCCACACCGTGGCCCCAGCCTGCCCCGCGGAGTACGAAGCTGATCTCATTCCCGTCATCCTCCCTGTCGACCACGAAGCATGAACTGTAAAGATGTGATTTTGACAGTGATTTTCTTATCTCCAGTTCCTTTCCTATTGTAAGTGATCGCTTGCTGCCTTCAATCCTGAGCCTGCTGATCCTGCCCGAAGTACCTCTCCGGAGAGGTATCAGCGCCTCTATGGTTCCAAAATCGATACCTGTGCGTTCCCTGACAAGGCTACTCAGCTCATCCTGAGAATACACCACCTTCCACCTGAAAAAGTCATTTGTCTCCTGATCGTAATCGTTAAGTACCTGGGAGAGTACCTTTTTATCGGATGTATTGCAAAATGCAACGGGATTTCCCAGAATCCACTCCCTGGCATTTTTCTCAATCGTCAGGTCGGTGCCGAATCCCTCCGGAATTTCCGGACTATCAGTTATGCCCTGAAGACGAGGATGAACCACAGGTTCCCATGTGTTTTCAAAAAGCTCCGTAATACCGCCGCAGCATTTGTAATACCGTGTGTCACAAACCTCGCCGTCATACATCAGCACCTCACCGAACGTTTCATTCACGGCTTTCACAACCACGGGCGATGAAGCCCGGGTAATTCCCTGGTATCTCTGGCAATGATCGTCGGCACATACATCGAAATCATCATGATCTTCCCGGTCGTACCATTTGATTATCTCATCATCCGACCTGGTAAATGAATTGTATTTCTTTCCCCCGGTCCTGAGGCTGACGGTTTTTGCCAACTGAGCCAGCAGCCAGCTTCTTGAAGTGACCGCGTGTGCCTTGAGTAACTCCTCCGATGATGTTGCTTTCATTTCAGAGGATATCACGCTGATCAGATAATCCTCGACCGAAACAATGTTTATAGCGGTCAGCTCGTCATTTTTCAGTAGGATACGCAGGCTTCCCCTGAAGACCTGATCCTCCTTTCTCTGCCAGTGAAAGTCGATACCGATAGTCACTCCATGCAGAACCAGTGACGAGACTGTCGGGTCGGAAGGAATCATATCGAGCGGGCTGTCCGCCGTGAATTCCTGAACACCATCTGAGATCACTATGCGCTGGTCCTTCACGGTGGCATTCCATTTTCCCGACAGCTTTCTTCCCGATGCCTTGTCGATAAAAACACCATTAAGGGTAAATCCTATCTCCTTCGCTGAAAAAATCCCTACCTGTATTTCAGGCACCTGTCCTTTTCCTGTCATATTATTCCTTTTATAACTTTATCAATTTCAAGATCATCAAAACAAACCTGACTGAAAATATCAGCTACATCCCCCGCGCTTATTTTTTCGAAGTCCTCCTCCCGGGGCGTTATTATAACACCTCCAAGGTCGACTGCTGCCGGGCTGACCAGCAATTTATCAGCCCCGGAGGAAAAAAACTGTTCCGGCCTGTGCTTTTTCCTGGGGAAGATATGGACTGTCCACTTATCCCGGGAATAAGCCGAAAGGATATTGATCATAGGTTCAGGTCTTTCCGGCTGAAGGAGGGAAAGGCGTTCAAACAGTTTCGTGAAAGCACTGGAAAGCTTCGCTTCATCGTTTCCGGTCAGGCTTATCAATCCCCTGTGATAGCCCTCCCATTTCCATATTTCCAGACCTGGTTCCGACGAAACAAGCTTTGTGAACCTTCCGCTCTCAAAATCCGGTTCCACAGGCATGAATCCAATATTTCCGGCCTGGAAATGCAGATGGTCGGGTGCGGAAGCTCCTGCTTGTGGACCGTTGTAAAACACGGTGTATAAATGCATTGCCTGTGACAATGAGAGCAATGTCCCGAAGCTGCCAATGATTCTCTGGACGGTGTGGGATCGCGAAGGGATTGTAAGATGGCGCCTGAAGATAGGAAAGGGATTTACAAGAATTATCATATCATCCCCGAAAGGAATCTCCTTCTGTTCCTTCGGCCTGTTATCCCTGCACAGAAAGCATGGACGCTGTTTTATATGGCTCTCGTCCACTTTGGCTGAGGATGATGTGATACGGGCAGGGTTGAACTGAAGCAGCACCTCGAATCCTCCCAGGGCAATTTTTCTTACTCTAACCTTCGAAAGATCGCGGTAATTATTCCCTGCCAGCTCCCAGTTCTGCAGCTGTTCCGAAAACAATTTGTCTATCCTGTCCGAGTACATGTGCTGTCAGCTGTAGGCTTATTCCACTCTGTTCAGTTTCTTTCTTGCAAGTAGTTCGATGGTTCTGAGCCTGTCCTTGTAAAAGTTATGCGCGTTGAGTTTTGCAATGTCAAGGGCAGCATCGCTGTTCCCTTCCCATCTGCGGCAGAGGTAAAGAGGCTCATATATCCTTCCGATACGATATTCACGGCAAACAGCAAGGCCTACGGCATAATCCTCGCCGTAACTCACATTGGGTACCCTGATCTTTCTCAGGACAGGGGTATAAAAAGCACGCGGGGCTCCCAGGCCATTGATTCTAAGGGCATTGTTTCTACCGTTATCGAGTGTCCATTCTCGGTGATCGATAATACCGAGGGGAAGATCCTCAAGCTTGAAATTCACCATTTTGTATGATCCTATAACCATGGCGCATTTCTGGGCGTAAAAGGCCTCAACTATCCTGCTCAAAACCCTGGTGTCAATGTAAAGGTCATCGCTGTCGAGCTGTACTGCAAATTTCCCGCAGCGTTCATGGAACAGGCCTTCGTTCCAGCAGCCGCCTATACCAAGGTCGAGACTTTCCGGAACAACATGAACAATCCTGTCGTCTTTGGCGGTAAACTCACGTATCCGCTCAGTCGTGCCGTCAGTCGAATGATTGTCGACCACGATAAGGTTGAATTTGAAATCAGTCTCCTGCGAAAGAACCGAGCTGATTGCATCACCGATGGTTTTTACCCTGTTTCGTACCGGAATGATAACCGAGGCTTCGATGGGGAATTTTTCAGCATCGAAGCTGACTTCCCTGAACTCCGGTGCCAGCCATCCCTTTATCCTTTTCAGGTGTGAAGTGCAGGCTGCCTCCATTTCTATCTGTACTTCCCTGTTTCTGGGGTCGACATAGTCAAACTGCTTTTCACCCGACAGCCTTATATCTTGTTCCACTTCAGTATAGAGCATTTCGGGTATCCTAATCAGCCGATGTTTCTCCGATACCCTCAGGCGGAGGTCATATAATCCGGCATAGCTGTAATCCTGGTCCATTCCGAGACATGCCTCCCTGAAAGCCGCCGTTTTCCAGAGCATCACCGAGCCGAAATTGAAATCGTCGCGAAGGCTGCCCTCCTGGTAATCGATTACGGGATGGGGAGTCAGTTTTCCTTCCTTGTTCTCGAAGTAATCCGAATACACCATTCCGGCCTCGGTATCGCTGCATACCTGCATCATCCTTTGGAGAGCAAAGCGGCTAAGCTGCAGGGGGAAGGGCTTAATATAAACAAGAATATATTCGGTATCGGTCAGATCAGCCATTTGTCTGACAGCAGCAGTTGAAGCTATCGAAGCGGATTTCAGAAAGCGGGTATCGGAGCAGCAGCCGGTACCACGCGGATCTTCTTTCCCGACAATCACTAACGACTCAACCACTTTCGATTTCCTCAGCGAGTCGGCTGTCTTGCAAAGCCAGTCTGTTTCCCTGAATTGTAAAAAGGCTGTTACGGGTTTCATCACTATCTTATTTCGTGTTTAAAAAATCAAGGATTTGCTTCATTAGTTTATCCCTTTCACCTCTATCGGGGATGGATTCGAAGGGGAAGCCCGTTATAACAATGTTATAACGTCCCCTGAATGCCGTACCGGCCGATGAATTATTCTCGGAATACCTGAATGCACATACTGAACCGGTTCCGGAGGCTTCGATGGCATCAGGAGCCTCGACCGTGTAAAACTCGGGTGAATATTCTGTATTGAAAGTAAAGGATCCATCAAAATGCGGTCTCGCGTAATCGGTCGCGTAGACCTTTCCCGTCCTCACGGCATGTCCTGTCCGGGGGCTGAAGTGAAGAATCTTTTCTGCAAACTTCAGCGCCGTGGAATCCCTGTCTGTAATCAGGTCCGAACCCACATAAGCACCCGACATGAACACTGATTTTCCGTCAGCAGTCACTTTAGTGATTCTATCCATGAATCCGGGAGTGTATATCCTGAAATCTATCCTGGATGTATCGCCGAAGAAGGGTGTTGATTTCTCCTCTCCGTAAATAAGGTCGATAATGCCGAATTCATCCGCGCAGTCGTCCTGAGATTCAAAATATTCGTCCGATACCGAAAAGAAGGAATAACCTGCAGCCATAACCGATCTGCCGTGGATTAAGGGGAAGTTGAATGTATTGCCCGGCACCACTTTGGCCGTCATGTCGGAGTATGATGCTCCCCATCCCGGCGAATCGTCATCTACCCAGGGGCTATTCCTGTCATAATCATACTGATCGCCTATTGAGATAATATCATTTATATATGGCACCCCGCGGTCGTTCCACCATTCAATTCCCGAAAGCTCATCATCCACCCAGGCAGGCCCCGACACACGGTCAAAGCCATTCACCACCAGAACGTTGCCCCTGCTTTCACTATTGATCCCCACCGAAAGCTCCTCGGATTCAAAGCTCTCTCCTCCGTTGTTCAGCGCGGTCACCCTGAATGAATATATGGAATCCCAGGCCGGAAGTTCTATCTCAAGGCTGTTGCCCTTTACTACCCGGCCGTTGTCATAGCCATTGTTTCCCTCGCGGGTGTACACCCTGAACCAGGCCGGCACTGATGTAGGCTCTCCTTCTTCAATTACGGGCTGCCACGAGAGCCTTATCTTCTTCCCGCCGGCAGGTGTGACAGCAAAATCACTGACCGGCAGGGGCTGGACTGTATAGGGGCGATTCTCAACATAACTCAGGTATTTAAGGATACCTTTATAGATAGATCGCGAGACGCTGAACCTGAACCTCGGATCGAGATTGTATTTCATATCGGCAAGGTTCTGGTGCGACAGAAGTTCTAGAAGCAATGAAGTGACGTTCGGGCGCCTCGCTTCCGAATATGGCCTGTCCCACAGTCCCCGCCTTGTCCAGCCGGGTTCAAAGTTTTTCCTGATATCCTCAACGATCTGAGTCTGAACAACATCTGCAAACTCCCTCGACGACATGCGTGATAAACCAGAGGCATAGATTCCATCGTCGACGGTGGTATGGAAAATTGCAAGACTGCCGATTATCGAATCACCGGGAGCCACTCCTGCATCGGTGTGAAATGCAAGTGACAGGTCGATTGGTATACCCAGTCCTCCGGCTTTGCCTTTTTCCGGCTGGGGATCAGCCATCAGGTAGTTGACCCATAAGCCTCTCGACTGGTAATCATCATTGTAATCATTCCTGTATAAAGAAGGAGAATAAACCAGCGAGTCGGGCATCCCGGCATATTGCAGCCAGTACCTTGATGCCTCAATGAACCTTGGCATCCCGCTTAGTTTCCATGAATAATCAGTTTCCTTTGCAGTAACACCGGCATTCTGAGCCGTCTTTCCGTCAGAAAGTGATGGCTGGTTTTTCAATATCTCGGCTGATGGCCTGCGAGCCACATTTCCCATTCCTCCTCCGAATTTCACCGCATCCAGGGCCAGATAGCCGGAGGCGCCCCTGTTGCGTGTGACCGTCACCGAAGCTCTCTCCGGATTCATACCTTAATCAAAATTGAATGTCCCGAGATAAATCCAGGTCTCCCCTCCCATCGTCTGATCAACCAGGAAGCCTGTCGAACCGCCGGTGTGATGAACGGTATACAATGCCTCGCCTGTATTATCAGGCAACAGTGGGTATGAAATATAAACCGCGTAATCGCCCCGTGACGGAATATCGGGAATATAGTGTGCCGTGTCGTCGGCTGTTCTGAGGGAACTTCCATTCCTGAAAGGATTGAATCCTGCAAATATGGTATCAGTCAGGATAAAGCCTTTATTGATTAATTCGCTATTTTTTCCTGTAGATAGCATGAAGGCGGAATTAGCCGTCGAACGATCATTATCGACTATGACCTCGCTGGTCTGGATATCCCTTTCGCGGGGAATATGGACCGTTGCCCCGGCTTTCTCAAGCATCCTCGAAAGATAGGGCAACACGTATCCCGTGATGGAGACGTCCTCCACGGTGCCAAACAGTTTTGCACGCTGGAATTCCCATCTGTCTAAGGACATTTCAAAATAGTACCCGTGACTGTTCCACAGGGCTATTGACTTGCCGTGAAGCCCCGATAAAGGAGGATCGTCAGAAATCTTTTTCACCAGTATCCTTTTATCAGTATCGGGAACAGGAAAGCATGATGAATCGGCCGGGAAGTCCTTTCTGAAATAATTCGGTACCAGCTGTTCTATTCTGTAGGTATTGGTTATCAGCTCAATGTCATATTTTCTGAATTTTCTTCCCAGGGCATCAACGAGCGATTTTCTGAAAAGTCTGCAGCTCTCTTCCCTGAAAGGATAATATGAAAGTTCCGGTGCAAACCAGAGAATGAGCTTGCCATTGCTCTTTTCAAGCTTCAGAGAATCGATCTTCGGAACGGCAATATGATTCCACTCCGTGAGCGGGTTTTTCCAATTTTCAAGTTTGCCTGCGGCCATCCCTTCAAGCCTCTCATCAGACTGTGCCTGAAGAGAATAAGAGCTTGCAAGCATGAAGGCCAGAAAGCAGGGAAGCAATCTCATAAAAGTCTTATTCATCAGGTGGGTTAATTAGGCATGAAATATAGTAATATTGTATGAATTATTCACGTAAATAACTCAGGGAGCAGGGAGCAGGGAGCAGGAAGCAGAGAGCGGAGGACAGTAAGAGCTCTGAAAAAACCTTTTCGCCCTCAGCGGTGTATAAATATAAAAATATAAGGTACATATAATTCTTAAAGACTAACTAAGCTATGAAAACTGTCGTGAAAATACTGCTACTATCGCTTTTATTCCCGGTAATGTTTTTCTCCTGCGATAATAATCCCTCGGAACCGGAGCCATGTGAATTATATACAACTGGCATTTATAACAATGTAATGCCGGGTGAGGTACCTGAAAAATTCTGGCCGTGTATGAATACCAAAGACCTGGTGGACGCGGGGTCTTATAATTTTAACAGCTTGTACCAACTGGATGCCGGATGCTGCGGACTCCAGAGCGGCTATGATCTGTGCAAAAGCAATTATTCATGGTACGCCGATCTGGAAGGAAGAGATGACGCGTTTCAATACCTGCTTGCAAAGTATATTTCCATTGATACGGTTAATTATGATTTGAATTTATACTACTGGGAGAGAGGCTACAAGTTTTACGCTTATAACCTGGAGGTCTTTTTAGCGCAGAAAGCTTACCTGGAAGATGCGACCGTTGACCAAAAGATAACACTTATAAATGAACTCTTTAAGAAGCAGGGAGTAAGAGACGCGGGATATGGTGATGATATCTATGAAGGTCCTGCATTTGTAATGTCGCGGATAATGTATTATGATGGTTACGGGCCTCTTTTGGATGATATGGAGCAAAATATTTTAATAAAAAATCTGGTTGAATTAGGTCATTTGCGTGTATACCTCCATGAAGAAGGACTGGAAGCCCAGTTAAGGGTATTCTCATTGGCTAATGATTATCTTAACGAACTAAAAACCAAGTAGGATGAAGAACCTGTATTTATTTTTATTATTCAGTCTCATTATTATCCGGGTTAACAGCCAGAATGTAACAAGATACACGCCGACCGGAGTGTCTGTTTATGCTGAAAGGAGCCCTGAGATTTATTCCGAGGCATATCTTTGAGGTTCAAGGTTTGAGTTCGGGGCGGTGGGCAGTGAAATATTAATCGGTTTTAGTCGTTTGTCAATAAATCCCTTATTCAGATATGCGTTCACGTTCATTCATCATAGCGGCAATTTTTTGCCTGAGTGTTGGAATTCAGCAGGCCAGGCCGCAGGAAATTCCACGGCCCTTTCTTGAATTCACAGATCACCCCTGGGTTGATTCGGTATTCAAATCGCTTACGCCCGAAGAAAGGATAGGTCAGCTAATATGGATTGAGGCCGGAGCTGAAAATGATATCAGGCAGACCATCAAGCTGAGTGATATTGTCAGGAAAAAAACCGCGGGCGGTATCATATTCCCTCATAGTGAGCCCCAAAAGCTTGCGGAAATGGTGAATTATTTCCAGTCAGTAAGTCAGATACCTCTTTTTATAATACAGAAAAGCGACAGGAAGCCCCTGCCTGACCCCAATGGTGCAGTAAGCTATCCCTCATGGATCGCGCTCGACGCGATTCACAATGACGATCTGATCAGGAAAATGGGAAAAACCATAGCAGATCAGTTAAAAAGGACCGGTGTACATATACTGCTCAATCGCGCGGGTAATCCTTCAGGGAATGAGCTTATCCATCGCGGGAGTCTTCTGGAAAACGGAATTATCAGCGTTGAAAGAGAATTTCCGCTGAGCTTTCAGGCCGGATCATACATACCGGTTTCATCCGGCAGTCCTGAAAGCGCTGTCAGGGAGATATCGCAAAAAGTAAAGAAAGGCATCATATCCCAGAAGGACATTGATGCTCAATGCCGCAGAATACTATCTGCCAAATACTGGGCAGGACTGGCTCATATTTCAGCGCTGGAAACAGGCAGTCTTCGTGAAGGTCTGTCAGGGCCGGCTACCGAAGCGCTCCTTAGCGATCTGTATTCGAATGCACTTACTGTGGTCAGGAACGACCGCAATACAATACCTGTTACGGGACTCGATAAAGCCAGGGCCGCGGTTGTGGTTTTCAACCGCGATTCAAGCACTGTCTTCCAGCAGAGGCTGCAGGATTATCTTCCTGCCGACCTGTACTTCGTTGACCCTTCCAGCGTAAGTCAGGCGGAGGAGACAGCAGAAAAGCTCAGTAATTACAATCTGGTGATAGGAGGAATTTTTGACAGGACCGACTCTTCAGCAATTGAAGCCGACAGCAGGGAGATTTCCATGCTTTTCGGCAAACTCTCAGGGGATACAAAAAAGATCATTGTCTGCTTCGGCAGTCCATTTCTGCACGGCAGGCAGGCGCTTTTCAGCAATGCCGACGGCATAGTGCTTGCCTACGAAGACAATCATTACACTCAGGATTTGTCGGCTCAGCTTATTTTCGGAGCCATCGGCGCAAAGGGGACCCTTTATTCGGCAATACCTTCACTCTGGCCGGCAGGATCAGGAATAATTACAAAGGGTAACATCAGGATCGGATACGCGTTTCCCGAAAATGCCGGTCTGTCATCGCGGCTCAACGACAGGATAGATTTCATTGCAAGGTCGGGCCTTATGGCAGGCGCCTATCCCGGGTGCGAGGTAATGATAGCCAGGAAGGGAATTGTGGTTTTCCATAAAACCTACGGCTATCACACCTACGATCACAGGATTCCTGTATGGAAATCGGACCTCTTCGATCTTGCCTCAGTAACAAAGATTTCATCCACCCTGGGCGGCCTGATGCTCCTTGACTCTGAAGGCAAATTCTCGGTGGAAAACAGTCTTGGCGACTATCTGCCCTATTTCAGGAACAGCAACAAGGGGAAACTACTTATGAAGGACCTGCTGACGCATCAGGCCGGACTGAAAGACTGGATCCCGTTCTGGAAAGAGACCGTCAGGAGTGATTCTTCATTCAGGAGAAGAACTTTCACATGTGATGAGTCGGATGACTTCCCGATAAAGGTGGCTGACAACCTTTACATCCACAAGAATTACAGGAACAAAATAATGAATGAGATAAGGAAGAGCCCGCTCGGACCCAAAAAGTACGTTTATTCGGATCTGACATTCATCATTTCGACAGGGATCATTGACAGGCTGAGCGGTGAAGAATGGGTTGAATATGTTACAAGGAATCTGTATCACAAACTGGGTGCCTATGACATCTGTTTCAATCCTTACCTGAAATACCCTCTCCACCGGATAGTACCCACGGAATACGATTCACTTTTCCGCCGTCAGCTGCTGCATGGCACCGTTCATGATGAAGGTGCTGCCATGCTTGGGGGTATATCGGGACATGCCGGATTGTTTGCCACTGCCAACGACCTGATGAAGCTTATGGAAATGTACCGCAGGATGGGTGAGTACGGCGGAGAACAGTTAATCAGCAAGGATGTGATGGAGCGATATACCAGGGTACAATTCCCTGAAAACAACAACCGCAGGGGACTGGGCTTCGACAAACCCCTTCTCAACAACAACGAGCTAAGCGATTCGGAGGCCTATCCGGCAAAGGACGCCGCTCCTGAAAGCTTCGGTCATTCCGGCTACACCGGTACTTTTGTATGGATGGATCCCGTGAATGAGATCAGCTATATATTCTTTTCAAACAGGGTACATCCGACAAGGAACAACACCAAACTGTCAGAAATGAATATCAGGTCACAGATACTGCAGGCAGTGTATGATTCGATAATCAAATGACAAACCTGCAGTCAGACCGGCTACTATTCTATATTCAGTCCGCATAGCTTCAGCTTAGGAGTTCCAGTCGACGGCACTTCGGCCGGGAACCATCCGTCGGATACTTCCGGTGATCCTGACAATTGATTATTCTGTTATTGACTTACAATGATCTGCACGGTTGTCCTGAAAAGTTCGGAAACAGGATTTAATACTTCAAAGCGTTACTGAAAACATCCACTTGCTATTGGGGCAATGATATCCGGCACGGCATTTTTTAACCCCCCGGTTAGCTAATTGTAAAAGCCGCCTGTTTCAATGGATCTTGTTATTTTACTTCATATCTTTGTTTCAAGTTCAATCGAGAGGTAATGCCGGACCAGACCTGCGGGGTGATGGTGGAACGTGCAGGCTGCGAATGACAGCTCTTGAAAGAATCAACCCCGGTCAGGGCAGTTCATCTGCCCTGTTTTTTTTAACTTTATAGAAAATGTTCATAGTATAGCTCAAAGGGGACTTAATTCAGTGAAATTACAATACCTCGTAACTGCGATTAAACGCAGTTGTGCCGAATGCTAAAAGATTTATGAGAAATATAATTTAAATATACTTACAGTATATACATATTATATATATTTGCTAAATAATACATATGCGGATGAAAACAATATCATTAAAAATTGACGACTCGATCTTCGCAGAAACCGAGAATATTCTCTCCGATATTAAGAAACCCAGAAACAGGTACATAAATGAGGCTCTGGAATATTATAACAAGATTCAGAGGCGTAAAATCCTGGAATCAAAACTCAGGAAAGAATCTGCCCTTGTAAAAGACGATTCTCTTTCTGTACTTAATGAATTTGAGGAGACAGATTATGCAAGTTAAAAGATTTGAAATCTGGGTGGCTGATTTGAACCCTCAAACAGGTACAGAACCAGGCAAGACCAGACCTGTGCTTGTCGTTCAAACAAATCTTCTTAATAAGATACCTCACCCTTCAACCATAATATGTCCTTTGACCACAAATATTCAGAAAGAATCTGAGATCTTAAGAGTTCATATTAAAAAGGGCACAGCAAATCTGAACGAGAACTGCGACATAATGATTGATCAACTGCGAGCGATTGACAATAAAAGGCTACTGAAAAAGCTTGGGGAATTACCTGAAATTCTGTCCGATAAAGTCAAGGAAAACCTAATGATCATTCTGGATTTGAGCTAAAGCACTGAGCACAACAGGTGGGTATCTGTCATTGGCGTTCCGCACCACGAGTGCAAAAACAAGTGCCATAGCGATTCGGCACCACAATGAATACATTTAAGTTCTACCTGAAGGCCTCCCGTCAATAATAAATATGTGTCGCCCTGGGAAGATGGCTCACCACAATAAGTACAACCCTGGAAGGGTTTAACAAAAAAGTTGTCTGGTCCGTACCCGCATTAGGAATCAAGCAGTCCGCTACTACTGATGATGTTGCGTACCCACCGGAGGATAAAAGCGGAACCGGTAAGGTTAGCGGGAATTCTCCTCAAACAACTTCTAAAAACAAAGATACTAAAGAAGAAGATACAAGTCAATTTTCCGGGAATAGAAACTCAGAATCCGCGAGCAGTTCTTTTTAAAATAAGACTGAACCATCAACCTTCAAAATAATCTGCTTCTCAGCAAGAACGAAGTAATGAAAAAGGCAATGATTTTTCCAAGGACAATTTATTGCAAGATGAAACCCACATGTATTGCATACACAAACACTTATGTATATAATTCTCAAACATGTGGGTTCCCTGTCTGCCAACAGGCAGGCATCCGACCTTTAAAATAAAATTATATACGGATGAAACTTTGAAAAGAGCACTTGTAAGGAGTTTGGAAATAATAGTAGAAGCAACGAAGAAAATTCCAGCTGATTTTAAAATTAAATGGAATTTGATTAACTGGAAAAACATGGCTGGGATGAGAGAGCATTGTCCGTGTCAGGTACATTTGCATTTAATCTAACAATAATCTGATGTCAGACTTCAGGGTAGGAATTTTGGTTTTTATTATCTGCCAAACTTCTTCAGCATCAATCCCGAAATAGTCGTGTGCAACTATGTTTCTAAATCCTTTGATTTTTACCCATTCGATCTCGGGATGTTTCTTTTTGAATTCGTCAGATATTTTATCAATCATTTCTCCAATAACCACAAAATTCATCATTGTCGCGTCAAAGTTTCGATAATCTTTGTCAAAGTCATCTGCAGTTTTTATACCTGAAGTGTATTCGGTGATTCTATCTATCGCTTCAAGAATTGATTCGAGACAGTATTGATCTTTAATAAGCATATACAGCCTCTTTTAGGATAGAACTTTTGAATCTGGGCTTAATATATTTTTCGCGGCAGATATCTACATCAATTCCCAACTGCATGTGGAAGAACTCTTTAAGTTGAATTTTAAGATCATAGAGATCTTGTGTGTTCTCTTCAAATTCAACCAGTAGGTCAATGTCACTATTTGGGTCTTGTTCGCCACGAGCATAGGAGCCAAACAATCCAATTCGTACAATATGATATTTGTCCCGGAATAGTTTTTTATTCTGAGAAAGAAATGTCAATATTTGGTCTCTGGTTTTCATTTGATCACAAAGTTACAAAAAAAGAGCATACTCTCTATATCTATCTGAAAATGTCGCAGATGCCCACCAATTGTACCTAACACGCTATAAATACCATTTGGCGGTAATTTTACAGATATAGGACAGGGCAATTATGGGAATCAGATTTTCTGATCTGAAAACATTGGAAAGTACTGCGAATGTGACAGGAAGTAACATGTTTGAAGGTTTTGAACTAACACATAAAGGCATAGAAATTATCATAAATTAAGTGATTGGTAAAATTACCCTGACTGCAATATCCACTGTCTCGTCAATAAAATATCGGTTGTACTTCAGTATTTTATTTTAAACAATTTGGAAGCATTTCTAAAAACCCCAAACATCTGTCATAATTCAAATCATAATAATTAACTCCCAGATTTATTGTCTCATAGTATCTTACCTGGTTTACTCTATAATATTCTTCTGATGGAATTTTCCAATAATCACGGCCTAATTTCTCCGAGATAAACCACTTTTCGATTAATCGTGCAGCTCTTCCGTTTCCATCCCGAAATGGATGAATATGTGCAAATCTCAAGTGAATCATTGAGGCAAAATAAAAGATTTCTGTTTCATTTAATTTTGAAGAAATCAATTCTTCCATATCCCGGAAGAATATTTTCATTTCATGCTCAACAAATTCAGGTTCAATTGCCATATAAGCTAAACCTGATTTACCAAAAACACCAACCTGCTCATTCCTGTATTTCCCTCTTTTGCATTTAATCAGTAAAGACTCTGAAAACATTTTATGACAAGTCATCAGATTCGTCTCATTCAAATTATTTTTTTGGGCAAATTCGTATGCCTTAATCAAATCCTCAATTTCTTCAATCTCCTTTCCCGGCTTGAATTTGTCTTTGTTCAATTCATAGTTCATATAGGAGTTCAAGTCAATACTATTTCCCTCTATATTAGAAGAATAAACCGCAGATGCTTTTGTCAGATACTCAAAACTTCTGTTGTTTTCAGAAAAATCGAAATTCTGAATTAATCCTGGAATTTCATGTCCAATTATCTGAACATAAGTGTCAAAATATTTTCTATCAGTTATTCTCACTTAATCAAATCATATAAACACAAATATACTCATTTAAATTGTCAAACCCTTATAGTAGTGCAGTTTCCATGCATGAAGCACAACTGTATCCGGGAGGGATTAATCCAATATGCCGATCAAAAAAGAACATCCGAATGGCTGAATAAACAGCGGTACAATTCCGCTGAGGTTAAACAACTATTCGGATGAGCAACAAATATAATCGATTCATCTGGGAATCCCAAGATTTTTACACGTGAATCAGGGATAAAAATCTATCAATAAATAGCGACATTTCAATTCCACATTGGTACGATTAAAAGCAGTTACCGCTAATGCTACAAAGACCTCGCTTCGATGAAAAATCCGTAGGAATTTGCAAAATGTTATCTAATTAGCTAACTTTGTCCTATGAATGAAAAATTTATAAGGGATATATTTTACTATAGAAACTACTATCTGGACTTTTTTAATTCCCTGAAACCGGAAGTCCGAAAGAAGTTTAACTGGACGTTGAAATTGATTGCCACGATAGACAGAATACCTGTTAAATTTTTTAAGCATTCGGGAGGTACATCAGGACTTTATGAAATACGAATAGAAGTAGGGACTGATATTTACAAAGTTTTTAGCTTTTTTGATAAAGGACAACTGATTGTTCTTGTAAATGGATTCCAGAAAAAATCGCAAAAAACTCCTAAGAATGAGATTGAATTAGCAGAAAAATTAAAAAAACAATATTTCGATGAAACCCACATGTATTGCATACACAAACACGTATCTATATAATTTCCAAACATGTGGGTTCCCTGTCTGCCGACAGGCAGGCATCAGACCATTGAAATAAAAATTATATACTGATGAAAAAGAAGGTAAATAATTTGACATCCTTTGCTGACCATTTAGATGAGCAATATGGTAAAAGGGGTACTAAAGAAAGGGAAGAGTTCGAAGAAGGATTTGAAGCATTTAAAATTGGAGTAATGTTGCAAGAACTCAGAAAAGAACATGGATTGACACAGGAACAACTTGCAGAAAAATGTGGGACAACAAAGACCTACATTTCACGGATTGAAAATGATGCTTCTGATATTAGACTTTCGACTTTAATGCGAATAATCAGACAAGGATTTGGCCGACATTTAAAGATGAGCGTAGAAATATAAAAAAGCACATAGCGGTAACAATGCATATAAGTAATGGTGGGTTTTATGGGTTGCCAAGTGCAGTACTTCTATTTAAATTTCTTCCACGGTTGATAACCAACTGCTTCGAAGCCGTCACTACTCATATGCGTAACGATAGCCGAATTTTGAAAGCAGGTTGCGCAGAAATTTCAATTCCACATTGGTGCGATTAAAAGCGCGTTATCCGGGACAGAAAAAGTAGCTGACGTTGCCATTTCAATTCCACATTGGTACGATTAAAAGCTCGGATCTCCTTCTGTATATAATTGTGCCAGGGATTTCAATTCCACATTGGTACGATTAAAAGCGACTAAATGGAATTCTTTATACTCCTGAAATTTCATTTCAATTCCACATTGGTACGATTAAAAGCTTTACATGCTCTGCCTCCTGCCTGATTATGTCTATTTCAATTCCACATTGGTACGATTAAAAGGCATTAAAGGAGAATGGTATTGATTTTAGGCAGGTAATTTCAATTCCACATTGGTACGATTAAAAGAAAGTGGCCGGACACGGTAACTGTTATTATACCGCCATTTCAATTCCACATTGGTACGATTAAAAGATTATTCTTGATTTTTTCAATACCCGCTTTTGCAACATTTCAATTCCACATTGGTACGATTAAAAGTGTTAACGCGAATCAATCTTCTTTCTTTTGTCTTCAATTTCAATTCCACATTGGTACGATTAAAAGCGTAGAGCCTTTTGGCATTTAAGACACTCTGGATGATTTCAATTCCACATTGGTACGATTAAAAGATGCGCAACCTGTTAACGATAGCGGATTCAGAGTTATTTCAATTCCACATTGGTACGATTAAAAGCTCCCTTCTAAGCATGTCAATATTTGTTTCGTTAATTTCAATTCCACATTGGTACGATTAAAAGTACGGGTATTTCATTCAAAATCACTACAACTGTCATTTCAATTCCACATTGGTACGATTAAAAGACTTAAGCCGGCAGTCGTAATAGAAAGATAAGCGATTTCAATTCCACATTGGTACGATTAAAAGTGACACCAGCTTTGTTTTCTTTTTACAGGGAAATAACATTTCAATTCCACATTGGTACGATTAAAAGGACAAGAGGCAAAATCTTGCCCTGCCCATCCTAAAAAATTTCAATTCCACATTGGTACGATTAAAAGCGAGGTTATTTAGCAAAGACTGTATCATTTCGTCTCATTTCAATTCCACATTGGTACGATTAAAAGCACCTGTAGCCCAGACCGCAGAATAAGGATGCAGATTTCAATTCCACATTGGTACGATTAAAAGTTTTTGACCTTCGATTAATTTTATAAATTCCATGTCGATTTCAATTCCACATTGGTACGATTAAAAGATTATCACTATTGCAACCGCACTAGTCGTTGCGATATTTCAATTCCACATTGGTACGATTAAAAGGATAAAACTTGTCATTGTTGATTACCTGCAGTTGAATTTCAATTCCACATTGGTACGATTAAAAGTCGCTATTGACGAGAAAAGGAAGATAGTATATCTATTTCAATTCCACATTGGTACGATTAAAAGCCTACTATGTTACCATCGTGGTCGATTATCATAACAATTTCAATTCCACATTGGTACGATTAAAAGCATAGCCGCCCTCGCTGCCTTGAGCGATTTAACGAGATTTCAATTCCACATTGGTACGATTAAAAGCGTTGAGCGAGAACGTTCGTAGGGTTTCGAGAAAGTATTTCAATTCCACATTGGTACGATTAAAAGGCCTCGGACAGCTGTCATCGCTTTCTCCCTCATCTATTTCAATTCCACATTGGTACGATTAAAAGTGTCCATTCCCCGTACCTCGTTAAGCAATTAACAATTTCAATTCCACATTGGTACGATTAAAAGACCTTTAAGCGTGCTAACAGACCCTAATTTAACACATTTCAATTCCACATTGGTACGATTAAAAGGATTACAACTATTTTGTAAGGCCGATTTATAACGAATTTCAATTCCACATTGGTACGATTAAAAGTGGATATTCGATGATTTCATGGAAGTCAAAAAGCAATTTCAATTCCACATTGGTACGATTAAAAGTCAACAATAGCTTTAATTTCACTCTGCTCAACGTCTATTTCAATTCCACATTGGTACGATTAAAAGCCAAAAGGAGTTGTCAACAGGGACGCTAAACTTGCATTTCAATTCCACATTGGTACGATTAAAAGAAAATTTAAGCCAAGCCGCTATCAGCAAGCAGTTTAATTTCAATTCCACATTGGTACGATTAAAAGTTTTTTCATATAAAAATCATCCCAATTCTTTATAATTTCAATTCCACATTGGTACGATTAAAAGAAAGGCACTCATACGAAGATATCGCTGATTATATAATAAAAGCCGGAGGCTCAGAGGATGTTTATCCATATCCGACAAAAGAAGAGACTGAAACGATATTTGATGCATTTGATAAGCTATTCCAGGCAATCCAGACAAAAGAGGAAGGTGGCAGGGTTATTATGTACCGGGTCGGCGATAAAGAGAATCCTCTTGCTATAAATGACAAGTTCAATGAGGATCTTTCCCGAATGATCTCAGGAAATTTAAAGATAGGGCATATATTTGAACTTGGAAATCCTTCTAATATCCTACAGGCTGCCGGAATACCAAACCTGCCTATTGAAATGAGCAGTCAACGATTGCTTGACAAGTCAAAACAAAAAAACCATAAGTTTGATTTATCGAAAGTAAAAGACTTACCTAAAGCCCTACAAAATCCAATAGCTATATTTTCTTATGGGGATAAAAGCAAGGCTGTAAATATTATTGTCGAAATTGAGTACAAGGGAAAAAAGTTTTTAGTTGGTCTGTCATTAGATCCTGCTATAAAAGGTATAAAACTTGGAATAAACAGTATTCGCAGCGTATTTCCAAAAGATACACACGAATGGGTTAATTGGATTATACAAGGTAAAGGACTTTATTTTGATAAAGAAAAAGTTCTGAATATCTTGACCAACAGCAGAATTCCCGCTGACGTGGCTTTCGGCTTGCCTGGAAATCAGGTGCAGCAAGATAAAGCAGAACTTTCAGATGTAAATATAACAAAAAAACCTGAAAATGCATATAAAGAAAAAAACCCTGATTGGCTGGGGAGACAGCGTTCGAATTACGCTGAGGCTGCCATACCAACAAAGGACATAACAAAGATAATAAATACTTTTAAAAATCCAACTATTCCTTCGGAAAATAATAATCTGTTCCGGGCCATCGGAGAAAGAGGTGCAAGCAGGTTAAGTAACGCTGAGAAAGTTCTTGATGGACTGAGAGCAGCAAAGGAGATGGAGAACATAGGGAACGTGGATAAGTTAAAAGATGTTGTTCTGAATCTATTCCATAAAGCATCGAAAGGAGATATAAGTGGAAAGTCAATAAAAATAGGTAACTTAACAGCTAATGGACGAGACTATTTGGCCGAGCTTGCGGGAATAGATATGAAGCAGTATGTGAGTTTTGTAATTAATCCTTCGGACTTGCGACATATTTATAACGAGCATTACGGAGCGAACGAAAAAGATAGAGGCCAAAACTATCCATTAATTGACGAAGATATAAGGAATATGGTGGATGTGATACTGAATCCTGAAAAGATTGTATCATTCAAGGAGGATGGTATTACTAAATTTATATTCCTTGCAAAGAGCCCACAGGATGGTACTTATAATTTAGTAGAAGTGTATGGAGATAAAAGAGGGAATTTGTCTGCAAAGAGCATATATAATACAAAAAAGGACGTTTCCCACCGAGCAATGACTATAAATAAAACAGTCCAGACTCTCTACGTCCAAAACGAGTAGGGCAATCCTTTCTGAAACAAAAATAACACGATTATTTGAAAGTATTAAATCTTTTGATGCAAAAACTATCGGTCTCGCAACAGGTTGGGAACGCGGCAAAGATGGCAAATGGAGATACGAGACAAGAGACATTGAGTTAAAGAAGGATATTGACTTTATCGGGAAGTTAAAAACCCAGAATGGAGCATTCGCCGAGGAAGTCCCATTAACAGGAGTAATAGAGGATAAAGAATTATTCAATTCATATCCCCAACTAAAAGATGTCAAACTAGTGTTTTACAACTATGGAAGCCACCCGGAACTCGCCGGTACAGGAGCTTTTAGCGATTTATCGAAAAAGATTATCGGCATTGGAACGAAAAATGAGGCTGATGATCAGTTTATTACAGACAACATGGAGTCGTTCGATGATGAAACTGACAATGTTGTTAAGGACATCATGGACAACCCGGAGGTCAAAGCAATAATTCCGGAGTATTCAAATAATGGAAGGCTCTAGACGTTGATAAACTTCTCACTGAAATTGAGGAAAATCCAGGATTTTACTATCTTTCCATTCGCGTTAAAGAAGTCTGACTTAATCGAATTTAGAACCAGATTGCAAGATGAACAACGATCAAGAAAGGCAGCAGATCAAGCAGACGGTGAAGGATATAATCCGTCTGCGATGCAAGGTTCAAAAGAAGACACCAATGGAGGTGATCAGGGAGATGCAGTACGAGCTGGACGAGATGAAGGAGCGTCACCACAAGATGTCCCTGGGGCAGAACCCGTACGCGGAGAGTTAGACAAGTCCCGGCTCTTTGTTGAGGAGTTTGCTAATAACTAAATGTAATAAGGGCTGGTAATATTTATAACAATAAGCCTACGTATTTGCATGAATTTACAGATAAACAATATAGGACGCTTATAGTAAAACTATCATATAATGGTGATTATCGGAATGAAATGAAACACCCCAAACCAGAAAATCACCCAAAACAATCTCTTTAAAAGACAAAGATACTAAAGAAGAAGATACAAGTAAATTTGCGGATAATAGAAACTCGAAATTCGAAGACAGTTTTATTAAAAAACAAGACAGAACCGAAGACTATGAAACTATCTGCCTCTCAGCAAGAACAACCTGATGAAAAAGGCAATTATATATTATACCGGACTGATAATATATTGTGATTAACAGTATACGAAGCATTTATTACCGCCATACAAATAGTCATCTAGCTAACTGTATATATGAGAGCCTCACCCAATATTTCGATCAAAAAAGAACATCCGAATAGCTGAATAAACAGCGGTCCAATTCCGCTGACGTTAAACAACTATTCGGATGAGCAACAAATATAATCGATTCATCTGGGAATCCCAAGATTTTT
>MTKZ01034836.1_pt1 | contig 32232 bp, 30 predicted proteins | sample 1042781 | NCBI WGS metagenome assembly MTKZ01 (sample SAMN06212207, study PRJNA360539) | anaerobic digester metagenome | biome: Wastewater treatment plant; material: sludge; isolation source: anaerobic digester fed with sludge from wastewater treatment plant | place: Denmark: WWTP Viborg ...
GTGTATGGCGCGTGCGACGAGATGGCCGCGTTTGCGCCCAACCCGCAAAAACTGGTGACCGAGGTGGCGCGGCGGCGAGGGCTGAGCTTCTTCGCGCATCCCTTCGAGAAAGCCAGCCCCATCAGCCCGGATTTGATGGCGATACCCTGGCTGGATTGGGATGTGCGCGGCAACACCGGCTTTGAAATTTGGAACACCATGACCGAGGTCAAGGCCCGCAGCCCCAACTATTTGGCCGGGTTTTTGTGCGCGTTCTTTCCCTCGTTTTTTTTGCGCGGGCCTTTCCGCGAAACGCTGAAAAAGTGGGATGAGCTTTTGGCCGAGGGGCGGCGCGTGGTGGCGATTGGCAACGCCGATGCACACGGCACGCCGTATCATCTCGGCCCCATCCGCCGCGAGGTGCTGCCCTACCAATATTTGTTCCGCTGCGTAAACACGCACGTGCTGCTAGACCGCCCGTTTGGCAAAAACCCCGAGCGCGACGCGCAACTGCTTTACGATGCCCTGCGGGCGGGGCATTGTTTTGTGGGCTACGACCGCCCGCACACCACGCGCGGGTTTAGCTTCATTGCCAAAAGCGGGGCCGATGTGGCTGTGATGGGCGATGAGTTGCGCCGCAAGGCCGCCACCCTGTTTGAGGTGCGCTGCCCCGGCCTCGGCCACATCCGCCTGATTAAAGACGGAAAGGTGGTGGCGGCAAAATTTGGCCTGAATCTGGATTACCTGAGCATTGAGCCGGGCGTGTATCGCGTGGAGGTGCGGCGTTTCTTTCGCGGCTGGCTGCGCGGCTGGATTTATTCCAACCCAATTTACGTGCGGTAAATTCCCAAACGTATAATCTCGTTGTAAAACAAGTCAAAATGTAAAGGAGAAAACCTATGTCTTCAAAAGCAGATTACAACGCACAGGAATGGGAAACCCTGCGCGACACGCCCATTTTTACCGCGCTGGCCATGCTGATGGCCAGCCCAAATGGGTTGGTTGGCGCGGTGCAGGAATCATCGGCGCTGGCCAAGAGCATGGCCGACGCCGCGAAGCACAGCAACCCGCTGATTGCCGCGCTAAACCAGCGCAGCGAGGGCGGCAACGAAGACCGGAAGAAATACATGCAAGAAACCGCCGCCCAGAAAAAGGGCGCGGAACTTCCGCAATTTCTTGAGGACAACGCCCTCATGATGTGCCGCTTGGCCGCCAGCATTTTGGCCGCCAAGGCCACCCCCGATGAAACCGAGCTTTACAAGAGCTGGGTGCTTCGGCAGGCCACCGCGGTGGCGCAGGCCGCCAAAGAGGGCGGGCAGACCATCTCTGCCAGCGAAGCAGAATTTCTGGGCGAGATTGGCGAAGCATTGACCAAATAGGAGATGGGGGATGGGGTTAGGGAACCAACCCCCAACCCCCATCCCCCATCCCCCCAGCCCCAAAATGCTCGTTGACTACCACACCCACACCTCGTTTTCTGCAGACAGCAACGCCGCGATGGAAGACCAGTGCCGCGCGGCCATAAAGCGCGGGGTGAAGCAGATCGCTTTTACCGAACACGAAGATTACAACCCCGACGACCCAACCAGTTTTTATTTTCAGCACGAGGAATACTGGAAGGAAATACAGCGTTGCCGCGCTTTGTTTGATGGGCAACTCATCGTGCGCGCCGCCATAGAGATTAGCGAGCCGCACCGCCACAAACAAAAAACCGCCGATATTTTGGCAAAGTATCCCTGGGATTACGCGCTGGGTTCGCTGCATTGGGTGGATCAAAAACACAACACCTACCTGCCAGAGTTCTTCACCAAATTTGGCGACTGGCGAAAATCGTGGCGGCTGTATTTTGACGAGCTGACCGAGCTTGCCAGCGAGGGCGAGTTTGATGTGATGTCGCACATAGATTACCCGGCGCGGTATGGCGGCGAGGTGTATGGCGATGGTTACGACATCCGCGATTACGAAGGCCAGGTGCGCGAGACGCTCAAAACGCTCATCAAACGCGGCAAAGGGATTGAGATCAACACCAGCGCGTGGCGGCGCGGCCTGCCCAACCCCAACCCGCCGGCCATCGTGGTGAAGTGGTACCGCGAGCTTGGCGGCGAAGTCCTCGCCATTGGCACAGATTCGCACGCGCCCAAAGACACCGGCACAGATTTTGCCCGCGCCGCAGACATCGCCCGCGCGGCGGGGTTCACCCAAATTGCCACGTTTGAGCGCAGGCGGGCGGGCTTTGTTTCCATTTGACGGAGGACGGGAGACGGAAGACGAAAATCTCAAAGTCCGTCTTCCGTCTTCTGTCTCCCGTCTTTTTACCCATGCTCCCCTCTCTTCACCTCACCAAACTCCTCGTAAACCAGCCCAGCATTACAGACAGCGCGGATGAGACCAGCTACGCCGAATTTTTGGGCGGGGTGATGGCATCTCAGCCGGCGTTTGCTGGCTTGGCAGATGGGATTCGCGCAATGCGCACGCTGCGCGATGACCACGAACGCTACAACCTGTTTGGGCTTGCCCGCAAAAGCGGGCGCAAAACAATTGCCTTGTGCGGGCATTACGATGTGGTGAGTGTTGAAAATTATGGCGCGTTGCAAGCGTTGGCCTTCGACACAGAAAAACTCCTCCCGGCTCTCATCAGCCAACTGGAAAAAGAGCCACAAACCGCCGAGGTTGCCCTGGCCCTGAAAGATTTGAAAAGCGGCGATTACCTGCCCGGTCGCGGCGCGTTGGATATGAAAAGCGGCCTGGCGATTGGGCTGGATGTGGCGAATCGCTTTGCCGCGTCATCTGGCGCGGGCAACCTGCTGTTTGTGGCCACGCCCGATGAAGAAAACGCCTCGCACGGGATGCGCAGCGCGGTGGAGCATTTGGCGCAGCTTGGCGCAGAGTGGAATTTGGACATCGTGGCCGCCATCAATTTAGATGCCTCGGTCAACCGCGGCGAGGACACCACTGGCCGCGCCGTTTTTCTGGGCACGGTGAGCAAACTGCTCGTCTCGGCGTTGTTCATTGGCAAACCAACCCACGCTGGCGCCCCGTTTGATGGCCTCTCGGCCAACCTGCTGGCCGCCGAGTTCGTGCGGGCGTGCGAGGTCAACCCGCTTTTGGCAGACATGGGCGGCGGTGAACCCGCCCCGGCTCCCATCACCCTGAAGATGACCGACCTGAAAGAGCATTACGATGTGACCACGCCAGCCATGAGTTGGGTGGCCCTCAACATGCTCTCTCACACCCGCACACCCGCGCAAGTGATGGCGCTCACGACGCGCACCGCGCATCACGCCATGGCTCAGGCGCTGGCAGGCGCGCGCTCCCGCGCCAGGCGGTATGCCACCGCAAGAGATGGCGGTCGCCGCGCGGGCGGGCTTCATCAAAATGAACAATTTGATTGGCAGCCGCGCGTGATGACCTTTGCCGAGTTGGTGGAGTACACCCGCCGGGCGCGCGGCGAGGCGGCGCTGCAAGCGTGGCACGATGAGGTGGCAACGCTGCGCGGCGATTTTCCATCGCGCTGCAAAACCGCCACCGAGAAATTGGCGCGGCTGAGCGGCGTGGAAGGCCCGTGCGCGGTCGTGGGCATCGCCTCGTTGTATTACCCGGCCACGCATTTGGGGGATGGCGATGCGGCCTTCCGCGAGGCCATTGACCGCGAAGTGACGCGCATGAGCGCGGAAACCGGCGACCCCATTTACACCCGCGGCTATTTTGAGGGCGTCTCGGACATGAGCTTTATTGGCTGCGAGGATTCACCGGAGAACGCCAAAATTGTGATGGACAACACGCCCATTTGGAACAGCGGTTTGTTTTTTGATTACGAGCTGGCCGCTAAACGGCGCATCCCCATCGTTAACATTGGCCCCTGGGGGCGCGATTATCACCAGCGGGCCGAGCGCGCGCACATTCCGTATTCGTTTGGCGTTGTGCCAGAGTTGGTTTTCAGAATCGTTCAGCGTGTTTTGGGAGAATAAGGAGCAAAGCGGCATTTTGTGAGCGGCACATTTAATGTTTTTGATCGCGCAAATGCCTGTGCGTTATGATTAAGAAAGTTCAATGCGTGAGTGGCGCTGAAACTTGCCCGGAGAATGATTGAAAAAGTCCGCTGTTTCTTGAGATAGTTCCCAACGGCGTTGGTTAACCAAGAGAACAAATAAGCGGCGCTTAAAAATATCAGCGTATAATTTGGCCTCTTGCGGGGAATGGCGCAGTCTGGTAGCGCGCACGGTTTGGGACCGTGAGGTCCCGGGTTCAAATCCCGGTTCCCCGACTCCACAGAAATTTTTTCTGTCGTAAATATCATCATCATTCCCAGAGCAAAATCTTTTGCCCTCGCCGCGGAATCGCGCTGGCGAAAAATCAAACGTCATTTGACTTGAAAAACACTCTGCGGATTCTGGCAAGCCCGGAAGCGCAAAATCCACCATACAAGAAGAAAATAAAATGAGCGAAACAAAAAACCTCGAAGAATCCACTCAACCTGAGACCCCCGCAGAAACAGCGATTGAAGCGCCCGCAGAAATTGGCGCCCCAGCCAGCGAAGAAACGCCGATGATCGGCGAAGCGGGGCCAGCCGCAGCCAGCGAAGAAGGCGCGCCAAAGAAGCGCGAGAAACAGGCTCAGCCGCAGCACCCGCCCAAGCAGCAGCCGCGCCCGCGCAACTTGTTTGACATGGCGCAACTGGATAAAGAAACGCTGGGCGACCTGCGCGAACGCGCCAAGACGCTGGATATTTCCGGGTACAGCAAACTTAAAAAAGACGACCTGATTGTCAAGCTTTTGCAAACCCAGCCCGAGCGCCAGGGGTTGGAGCTGCGCGGCCACGTGATTGACATTGTGGATGACAATATTGGGTTTTTGCGCGCAGAGCATTACCTGCCCGGCCCCGGCGATATTTACGTGTCGTCCTCGCAGATCAAACGCTTTGGCCTGCGCACCGGAGACATGGTGGTGGGTCAGGTTCGCCAGCCGAAGGATAACGAAAAGTATTACAGCTTGCTGCGCGTGGAGACGGTGAACGGCATGGATCCCGAAACCGCCAAGAGCCGACCTTTCTTTGAGAAGATGACGCCCATCTTCCCGCAGGAAATGTATAACCTTGAAACCAAGGATCACAAGACCAGCGGGCGGTTGATTAACCTTGTGGCGCCCATTGGCCGCGGGCAGCGCGGCATGATTGTGGCCCCGCCAAAAGTGGGCAAAACCACTTTGCTGAAGGATATTGCGAACGCCATCAGCCAAAACCACCGCGACGTGCACTTGATGGTGGCGCTGATTGCTGAACGCCCGGAAGAAGCCACCGACATGGATCGCTCGGTTGAAGGCGAGGTGATCTCATCTACCTTTGACGAGCCGGTGCAAAACCATGTGCGCGTGGCCGAGATGGTGCTGGCCCGCGCCAAGCGTTTGGTGGAATGCGGCAAAGACGTGGTGATTTTGATGGACTCGCTCACCCGCTTGAGCCGCGCGTATAACCTGACCGTGAACTCCAGCGGGCGCACGCTCTCTGGTGGTATTGACCCCGCCGCGCTTTATCCGCCAAAAGAGTTCTTTGGCGCTGCGCGAAAGATTGAAGAGGGCGGCAGCCTCACGATCATCGCCACCGTGCTGGTAGACACCGGCAGCCGCATGGACGACGTGATTTTCGAAGAGTTCAAAGGCACGGGCAACATGGAAGTGCATCTCTCGCGCCGTCTGGCCGACCAGCGCATTTTCCCCGCAATTGACGTGGAGAACGGCGGCACCCGCCGCGATGACCTGCTGCTGGGCGAGAAGACCGCGCAGAAGGCATATCTCATGCGCCGCATGTTGGCAAAACTCACCACGCCCCAGCCGCAAGGCGCGGGCTACGACCTCACCACCGCCATGGAGGCTTTCCTCCAGCGCTTTGGCAAGACCAAGACCAACGACGAGTTCCTGGCCTCGCTGGGCAGCGGCAGCGGAAGAGAGCTTTAGGAATGCAAAATGCGGAATGCGAAATGCAAAAAGGCTTCTTCTTGCATTTTGCATTCCGCATTTTGCATTTTGCATTTTTGAATGACAGAACCCGACGAGTTTGATCTGGACCAGACCACCCGCGTGCGGGCGCGGGCCGCGCACGGCGCGTATCGCGTCACGCGCGGCAAAACGGTCATTGGCGAGGAACTCTGGCAGATTTTGCATTTGCGCAACGGCATGACCCGCGTGATGACCGAGATCAGCATGCGCTGGCCGGTGGCGCATCAACATCGCGTGCGCTTTGACCTGAACGAAGCCTGGCAGCCAGACAACGTATGGGCCGAGGTGGAAAGCCAGGGCTCTCGCTTTAACGGCCACTTCACCCGCGAAAGCGAAAACGTTTTGCACGCGCGAACGCGCCGCACGGTATTGCAACGCCAGGAAACGCCCAAAAACAAGCCCGCCAGCGATGAACCCGAACCGCTGCAAACATTTCGCTCAACACCCAGCAAAGTTATTTTGAACGAGCCATTGGACTTTGGCAATGACGCGCAAATTGACTTCAACTCGCCGCTGTTCAACTTTGTCATTTTGCGGCGGCTGGCCGGGGCGGCGGGCAGGGTGATGGAACCCGGGACGGTGAAAACGTTTGGCTCGGTGGTCATTACCTTGCCGCACCTCAAACCCATCCGCGCCACCCAAACCTACGCTTGCGTGGATCAAACACCGCCAAAAGACAAAAATTTTGGCTACCCGGTTTGGCATTACCGCATCACAGAGCCGGGCAACGCAGGCGCGCAAACGCAGGTGTGGGCCAACGCGCACAACATTCCCGTGCAGATGGAAGTGACGCTGAACGGCGCGACCCACATCACCGAGTTAACCAGCTTTCATTGGCGCGACGCGTAAAAGCCGCGCGATTTTGCATCTCCGGGGCGCATCTGGAAAAACAAAAAAAGCGAACGCGCAAACGTTCGCTTTTTTTATGAGCCGCATAGGAATCGAACCTATAACCTAATGATTAAGAGTCATTTGCTCTGCCAGTTGAGCTAGCGGCCCATTTAACCAAGCGGGTGGATTATACCAAAGCCCGCAGGCGCGTTGATGCATTCTCGATTGGGGCAAAATTTAATTGGACTTACGCAAAATGTATCTCAAATAACCGAAAGAATATCCGTCATTCCCGCTTGCGCGGGAATCTATAACTAACCCATAAAGTAAGTTGCGAGGAACCGAATTTCCCTTGCATTTTTGGTTTGGCGCGGTATGGATTCCCGCTTGCGCGGGAATGACGACCTTGATTTTTGCGTAAGTCCGGTTTAATTGGAAAAATAGAACGAGCCGGGCAAGGGTAAACTAACGACCAGCAACAAAAAATGAACACCATCATTGGCCGAGTCATCAGCGCGAACACGCGCGGGTTTGTGTTTGGCACCCGTGTGCCCAAAACAGATGTGCCCGTGTTTGGCTCACTGGTGAAAACCAAAATTGCCTACCGAGACACCACCGTATTTGGCTTGATTTACGATATTCAAGTGCTGGAAGACGGCATGACCAAAATGCTCTCGGTGGCCGATAACGTGAAGCCGGAGGACATCGCGTTTCAGCGCAGGCGGCGCGTGCCGGTGGAGGCGCATGTGCTGCTGGTGGGCTACCGCGAAGGCGCGGGCGCCATCCGCCACGGGCTGCCCGCCCAGCCGCCCATCACGCTGGATGAAATTGCGTGCTGCGAGCCGGACGAGGTGAGCGAGTTTACCCAAAAGCAGGATTTCTTCCGCATCATTTTAGAATCGCGCGATTGCCCAGCCGATGAGTTGATTGCCGCCAGCGTGCGCGAGGCCGGCGCGATGCGCGGCGAGAGCCAGCGCAAAACATTTGCCCTTGAATGCGGGCGCGAGCTGGCCCGGCTTTTGGCAAATGATGGGGCGCGGCTGGAAGGGTTGTTGAGAAGGATTCAGTAAAGAAATGAGAAATAAGAAATAAGAATTTTTGCGGCGCAAGACTCTAATTTCTTATTTCTCGTTTCTTATTTCTTCACATTATGGATGAAATAAACAACGAAACACCGGTGATCTTTTTTGGCGAAGAGCCGCAGACCGCGCGGCAAAAGCTGGGCGTGGTGGTGGGCGGGTCGCTGAGCGAGGGCGTGCTGGTTAAGCTGGACCGCGACACGCTGATTGAGGGCTTGAGCGTGGGCAGCTACGTGACGATTGACGGCCAGACCAACCGCAAATTTTTTGGCCTCATCACCGATATTGCGCTGGACGCGACCGACCAGAAAATACAAAAAACGCCGCCAACGGACGAGTTCATCGCGCAGGTGTATCGTGGGACAGCGGTGTATGGCACGCTGGCGGTCAAGCCCATGCTGGTGATGGAAGCCGGGGCCGAGCGAAAACCCATCAAAACAGTGCCAGCGCATTTTACGCAGGCCTACCGCTCTACCCCAGAAGAAGTGCAGGCCATTTTTGCCGAGCCAGACAGCAAGACTTATGAGATTGGCTCGGCGCTGGACAACGATAAGCTCAACATCCGGTTGAATTTGGAGCGGTTCGTGGAGCGGTCTAGCGCGGTATTTGGGCGCAGCGGCACGGGCAAAACATTCCTCACCCTGCCCTTGCTCGCCAGCGTCATCCATCAGCAACTGGCCTCGGTGCTGATTTTTGACATGCACAACGATTACGGCTACACGCTGAAAGGCGACAAAAACCGCAAGCTGAAAGGGCTGAAGCAGCTCAACGCCATCGCCAGCCGCGTCACAATTGTGACGCTGGATGAGGCCTCCTCGCGCTTGCGCAACTCGCGGCCAGAGTTTGCGCTCAAGATCGGCTACGATCAAATTGAGGTGGAGGATATCGAAATGCTGCGAGATGTCCTCAGCTTGAGCGATGTGCAGGTGAACGCGCTGTTTTTGCTCAAGCGCAAGTTTCCCAAAGATTGGATTCGGCAATTGCTAAACGATGAGGTTGACCCCGGCGTGCAAGAGCTGTTTGACAGCGGGAAAATTGTGGAAGGCACATACGGCGCGATGCAGCGCAAGCTCACCCGCCTGCTCAAGTTTGACTTTTTGCAAGACCGCGTCGCGGATGATTTTGTCACGCGCATCATTGGACATTTGGAGCGCGGCGAGAGCGTGGTGGTGGAGTTTGGCCGTTACGGGAGCGACTTGCCCGCGTATGTGTTCGTAGCCAACTTCCTCACGCGGCGCATTCACCGGCGCTATGTGGAAATGAAGGAAACCGCCGAGGGCAGCGGCGGCGCAGAACCGCAAAAGCTGGTCATCGCCATCGAGGAAGCGCACAAGTTTTTGGAGCCGGGCATCGCCGAGCTGACCATCTTTGGCACAATCGCCCGCGAGCTGCGCAAATACAACGTCACGCTGCTCATCGTAGATCAGCGGCCCTCGCAAATTGACGCGGAAGTGATGAGCCAAATTGGCACACGCATCACCTGCGCGTTGAGCGATGAGAAAGACATCTCTGCGGTGTTCACCGGCGTGAGCGGGGTGCAAGAGTTGCGCAGCGTGCTGGCCGCGCTGGATAGCAAACAGCAGGCGCTGATTATGGGTCATGCCGTGCCCATGCCGGTGGTGGTGAAGACCGCCGAATACGGCGAGGCGATGTATGCGCGCTACGCGATTGGCGACGACGCCGAGAAACGCCAGAATTTGCTGCACGGCAAAAAGTCCGCGCCAGATGATTTAATTTGAGGCGTTTTGAGTAAGAACGGGGTTTAAAAAATCGGGCGAAAGCTCAGAAGTCGGACGGCTAAGACTTGAGCAAGCCCGTCATTCTGAGAAGCGCAGCGGCGCGAAGCAAAGCTGTGCGACCCTTCGGCAAGCTCAGGGCAGGCTGAATCTCTNNGCAGGCTGAATCTCTGCGAAATCCTGGCTAAGAAAGAATTAGCCAGAGATTCTTCGCTCCCTCTGGTCGCTCAGAATGACATTTTTCGGCTCATTTTGCTTATCCAAAACTGGCGTTAATTTGACGGGTTTGGATAAAACGATTGCGGAATCCGTTCATCCTGAGCGCGACTGCGAGGCACGAGCAGGAGCAGTCGAAGGATGGCTGTCTTGCCCGGTGCAAAACCTTGACCGTGAGCCGCTCTTCGACTGCTCACTTCGCTCATCCGTTCACCCTGAGTTTATCGAAGGATCAGGGCGAACGGAACAAAAAAGAGGTCGGGCTTTTGCGCAAAGCCCGACCTCTTTTTTACGATCACGATTCACTTACATGCCGGTTGAATCTTTCACCGGCACATCCAGCGTCATCTCTTTGCCAGATTGGAACTTGAGCGTGAGTTTGATGGTCTTGCCCGTCATCATGTCCTGCTTCAGGTTCATGATCATGATGTGATACCCACCCGGCTTTAGCTCAACAGAGCCGTTCGCGGGCACGTCCAGCCCGCCTTGCACCGGGGCCATTTGCATCATGCCGCTGGCGTCCATCTTTGTTTGATGAACTTCCACCATCATCGAATAATCTGGCACGCTGGCGCTCACCAGCTTGTCTGCCGCCCCGGCATTGGCAAGGGTCATGTAGGCGGCAATCACGCCGCCCGCCTTGGCGGCCCGCGCCCAGGGGTCTTTTGCGGTGATGGCGTTTCCGCCAGCGGGCGCGGCAGGCGCGCCACACGCGGCAACAAGGGTCATGGTCACAGCCGCGATGGCGGCCAAAAATGTTCTGCGGTTCATGGTTTTCAATTACAAATTACTAATTACAAATTACAAATTACAAATTGGGTTTGCGAATGAGGAAAGCCAAGAATTACCAGTTACGAAACCGAATTCGTAATTAGTAATTCGTAATTTGTAATTTTAGGTGGTGGCGTTTCTGGGGCAAGCGCAAGCTGGCGCAAGATGGGCATGACGGCCAGCCGCGCCTGCGCAAGAGCGACCACGCGGACAGGCGTTACGCCCGCGGGCGCAAGCGCCTGCGTCACCTGCTCGTAAGTTTGCTGCATGTCATTAAGCGGCGCTGGATTAGATGATGGCTGAGTCATGCCACAATCCGGCATAAAACTTTGGCCCAGCAGCCGCGCCGGCGCGTGCGCCATCTGCACCTGCGCCCCGGCCTGGCAATGCAGCACACACGCCACCGGCGCAAGCGCCATCACCAGCGCAAAGACAGGCGCAACCAGCCGCCATTTCAACCAGGTAACCATTCGCTTGCAAAGTATACTCACCGCCTTAATCATGTCACCCCAAGACCCATCGCTTTGGATTATTCTAGGCATCATCGGCCTTTTGACCTTTGCCATTCGCCTGTCTTTTATTGAATGGCTGGGGGCAAAGAAAATTCCAGCGGTGTTCACCCACACCCTGCGGTTTGTGCCGCTGGCCGTGCTCACCGCCATCATCTTTCCAGAAATTTTTATGCGCAATGGCGAGATGGCCGTGAACCTTGCCAACACGCGCATGATCGCGGGGATCGTGGCCGGGCTGGTGGCGCTGCGCTCAAAAAATGTTTTGCTCACCATCGCCGTTGGCATGGGCATGTTTTGGATTTTGCAGGTGGTGACCCATGCGGCGAACTGAGTTTATNNCGGCTGGCGCGATGAATTGCCCATCTTGCTGGGTGTGCTGCCGTTTGGCGTCATTTACGGCGCGCTGGCAATCAAGGCCGGTTTGCCCCCGCTGATGGCGCAGCTCATGTCGTGTATCGTGTTCGCTGGCTCGGCGCAGATTATTCAAACCCGGCTGGTGGCGGCAGGCGCGCCCGGGCTGATTATGATTGTGACCGGGTTTGTGGTGAACCTGCGCCACGCGTTGTATAGCGCATCGGTCGCGCCACATGTGCGCCACCTCAGCCGCCCGTGGAAGTGGCTGCTGGCTTATCTGCTGACCGATGAGGCCTACGCGGTGGTCATCACGCGCTACACCAGCAGCGAGCGCGTGCCCTCGCCAGATTTCCGTCATTGGTATTACTTTGGGGCAGGGATGGCGCTCTGGACGACATGGCAGCTCAGCACGGCGGCGGGCGTGTTTTTGGGGGCGCAAATCCCCGAAAGCTGGGGGCTGGATTTTGCGCTGCCCATCACCTTTATCGCGATTGTTGTGCCTTCGCTAAAAGATCGCGCGGGCATGGCCGCCGCGCTGGTGGGTGGGTTGGTGGCGCTGGCGGCGTTTGGCCTGCCGCTCAAACTTGGCCTCATCGTGGCGGCCATTTTTGGCATTTTGGCCGGGATGATTGTGAGCGCACGACGAAGATAACGAAGTGACCAGCGGCTAAAATACGCACATGACGATAGAACCCGCCATCACCATTGCCGAATTTACAAAGCGATACGACGCCGCCCGCGAAAGGCTGACCGATTTTGTATATGACCTGGCCGAAGCGCAACTGAGCAAAACGCACGATGCGGCGGGTTGGGCGGTTAAAGATCATCTGATTCACCTGGCGGTGTGGCAAAACGGCATGACAGCCCTGCTGCGCGGCCAGCCGCGTTTTGCGGCCATGGGCGTGAGCGATGCGCAGGGCAAATCCAGCGATTACGATACGACCAACGACATCATTTTCAAACAGCATCGCCATCTGTCATCGGGCGAGGCGATGGAGATGTTTGACAAGGCCGACACCGAGTTTTGGGAAGTATTCGAGACCTTGAGCGACGCGGATCTCATCAAACCCTACGCGCATTTTGCGCCCAGCGCGCCCGACACGCAAGAACCAGTGATTGGCTGGCTGGTGGGCAACACCTTTGGTCATTTTGATGAACATCTTCCGTGGATGCGCGACATCGCCGCGCGGCGGATCAACGTGACCACCGGCACGCGCTGGGAAGAAGAAGTGGGGTATTGCCGCGCGGTGCGCATTGGCATTGTGGCCGAGGTGGCTGGCACGGTGGCGGCGGATGACGCTGGGAATGTGGTGGGCGGCAGCGACGCTTATCTGCAAGCCGCATACATTTTCTCCAAAATTGAGCGGGCGCTGGGCGCGGTGGGCATGAGCATGCGCGATGTCATCCGCACCCGCATGTATGTGACCGACATTGCCCACTGGCCGGAAATTGGCCGCGCGCATGGCGAGGTTTTTCGCGATGTCAAACCAGCCAGCACACTCATTCAGGTCAAGGGGCTTATCTCGCCCGAATACGTGGTAGAGATTGAAGCCTCGGCGGTGGCGCAACCCAATTGAACGCGGCAAAACTTTTTAGCGCGCTGGTGTTCGCGGCCAGCAAGCACCGCGACCAGCGGCGCAAAGACGCGCCCGGCTCGCCATACATCAACCATGTGTTGTGCGTGGCAAACCTGCTGGCGGGTGATGGGAACGTGACCGACGAAGACGTATTGCTGGCCGCCGTTTTGCACGATACGGTGGAAGACACCGCCACCACATTTGATGAGCTAACGGCCCACTTTGGCCCGCGCGTGGCTGGTTTTGTGCGCGAGGTGACCGATGACCGCGCGTTGCCCAAACAAACCCGCAAACAATTGCAAATTGAACACGCCCCGCATCTCAGCGAGGGCGCAAAACAAATCAAGCTGGCCGACAAAACATGCAATGTGCGCGATATTAACAATGACCCGCCCGCCGATTGGTCTTTGGAACGGCGCATAGCTTACTTGGACTGGGCAGAAAGCGTGGTGGCCGGTTGCCGCGGCGCAAACCCCGCCCTTGAAAAACTCTTTGATCGTGTTCTGGCCGAAGGGCGCGAGAAACTCAACGTGTAAGAAAAAGCAAACGCGCATCTCACCCTTCGTCTTTCACCCTTCAATGAAACCCCGCGAAATTTTCACGCTCCTTGCGCTCTCGGCCATTTGGGGCGCGTCATATTTGTTTATCCGCATCGCCGCGCCGCTGCTGGGGTCGGTGGTGTTGGCCTCGGCGCGGCTGCTCATTGGCGGAGGGCTGGTGTTGGCGTATGCGGTTGCCATCGGCCAAAAGCCAGAACTGCGCCAGCGCTGGAAGATGTTTTTGCTGCTTGGCGCCATCAACTCCGCGCTGCCCATGACGCTGATTGGCATTGCGGTGAGCAACCTGAACGCCTCAATCAGCGCGGTGATCAACGCCACCGTGCCGCTGTTCACCTCGCTGGTGGCAGCCATTTGGCTAAAAGACAAACTTCGGCCAAAGCAGCTCACGGGCATTGCGCTGGGGCTGGCCGGCGTGATTGTGCTGATGGGCTGGAGTCCGTTGCCGCTGACGCCCGCCGTTTTGCTAGCGGCGCTGCTGGCCGTGCTGGCCGCGTTGTGCTATGGCATTGGCAACGTGTTTGTGCGGGTTGGGTTCAAGGGCGTGCCCACCCTGACCATGACCATTGCCCAGCAGCTTTTTGCGGGCACGCTGCTTTTGCCGCTGGCGATGGCAAACGCGCCCGCCGCGCACCCAACACCCCTCGGCTTGTTTGCCGCGCTGGCGCTGGGGCTGCTATGCACGGGTTTTGCGTATATGCTCTACTTCCGGCTGATTGGCTCGCTGGGGCCAACGCGCACGGCGGTGTATGCGTATATGGTGCCGTTCTTCAGCATCCTTTGGGGCGGCATCTTTTTGGGCGAGCCGTTGAGCGCGGGGCTGGTGGGCGGTCTCGCCATCATTTTGTTTAGCGTGGCGCTGGTCACCGGCGTAATTGGGTGACAACTCTTGCTCATGCTCTTTCTCGCCATTTTCCTTTTGCTCGCCGCGTTGGTGATGTGGTTTTTCTCGCGCAAAACGCGCCAAAAAACCGGCCTGCCAGAGGGCCGCGTGGTCTACTCGGACGCGGGGGCGTGGACGCGCAACGAAAAGCCGCTATTTTCCAACCGGCACGGGCTGGCGGGCAAGCCAGATTATCTTGTGCGCGAGGGCAACGCCATCATTCCGGTGGAGGTGAAAACGGGCCGCGCCCCGCGCTACCCGCGCGAGGGGCACATTTTGCAACTGGCCGCGTATTGCGTGATGATTGAGGAGACGATGAACACGCGGCCCACGCACGGCATCATCAAATACGATGACCAGCAATTTGAGGTTGACTTTACGCCGGAGCTGGAGGATGAGTTGCTGGATGTGCTGGAATATATGCGCGATATGACCGAAGACCCGCAAGGCGCAGAACGCAGCCACAACGCCCCGCGCCGCTGCGCGTATTGCGGCGTGCGCGAAGCCTGCGACCAACGCCTGAGTGAAGAATAATTTTTCACCCTTCACCCCATCCATTCCGAGTAATTCACTCTGACGCAATGTCCGCCGGTTGCCGCCATCCCCGCTTTCGCGAGGAGGACGTGGATAAATCCGGCGGCTAATCGGTTAGGAAACCCGCTCGCGGGTTATATCGGCGTTTTTAACCCGCGCCAGCGGGTTTTCTAAAACTTTAGGCGGCGGATTTTATCCGCTGCCGGTGAAACGCCGATACACGAACACAGTTATGCAAAGCAAGTCTAAAGAAAATGTGCTTTTGAGCAACGTTTATGAGCAGGATGCAGCTTCAATCAGCACTTTTAACGAATTACTCGGAATACATGACCCTTCACTCTTCACTCTTCTTCAAATCCCCGCAACACGCTCAGCACATTTTGCCCCAGCGCGTCCACCGCGTAGCCGCCTTCCATCACAAATGCGGTGGGCAAGTTGAGTTTGGCGATGCGCGCCCCAATTTGCGCGAACGCCGCGCCAGTGAGCGCAAAATCGCCCAGCGGGTCGCCGCCGAAGGTGTCCACCCCCAGCGAGACGACCAAAAAATTTGGGGCGAAGCGCGTCACATCCGCGCAGGCCCCATCCAGCACAGCCAAATACCGCGCGTCGCTCACGCCTTTCTCCAGCGGGTAATTAAAGTTGAACCCGCGCCCGCGCCCCGTTCCGCGCTCGTCGGCGCCGCCGCTGAAATACGGATACTGCCTGTCTGGATGGGCGTGAATGCTGACAAACAGCGCGTCATCGCGCTCGTAAAAAATCTCTTGCGTGCCGTTGCCGTGATGAAAATCCACATCCAGCACGGCCACTTTTGCGCCCGCCTGCGCCAGCCAGTTCGCGGCCACCGCCGCGTTGTTGATGAAACAATACCCGCCCGCAAGATCGCGCTGAGCATGATGCCCCGGCGGGCGGCACAGCGCAAACGCGGCGCGGTCGCCATTTGCCACAAGCTGCGCCGCCATGAGCGCGCATTGGGCCGATGAATACGCGGCCTGCCATGTGCCGCGCACAATCACGGCGGTCAAATCCATGGCGTAAAACCCGGCTTGCCCCAGCGGGCCGCTGGGTTTGTGCGGCATTTTGCGGATGGGAAATGTGTCGGCATACACGCCAACCTCATCCAAACCGGCCTGCACCCACGCGGCGTACGCGCCTTGCAGGTAGGTGATGTAATCCGCGTCGTGCGCGGCCAAAATGGGAGCAAGGCCAAAATCGCGCGGCGAGATCACCTCGCCCAAATTGGCCGCCCGCACCGCCTGCAAAATATTTTCGGCGCGGGTCGCCGTCTCTTGAAATGGGATGAGTTTCGCCTCAAAAAACTCTTGGGCGGGCTGATGGTTTTTGTGGGCGGGCGAGTAGACCGTTTTCATGCCGCAGTTTTGCCGCGCGTGCGCAAACCGCCGCGCTCCGAGGCGGGGACAAAGCGGAACATGTCATCAAAGAAAACCAATTGCGGCTGGCCGGTTTGGAACACGCCAAATTTTTCGCGCAGGATGGGTTCTCGTTCGGCAAACAGCGCGGCCAGCGCCAACTCCTCGTCTGGTTCAAGCTCCATCAGCAAATAGGCCAGCGAGATGTGAAAGCGATAGGTGTCGTGGTCGGGAAAACGCACGCCGGTGGCGCGTGCGATGGCGTCGCGGTATTCGCGCAACGCTCGCGCGTCGTCATCGCTGGCGGGCAGCAGGGTGATGCTGAGACCGGGGCGTTGCCGCACGCCGGCGTAGCGCATGTGAAACGTGGCTGGCGCGGGCACACCCGGCGCCGTGCGCAAAAAGAATTGGTCGGTTTCTTCCAGCGGCGCATCCAGCGGCAACTGGGCCGACCATTTCTCTGGGCGGCGGTTTTGGTCGCACAGCAGTTCAATGGTGGTCATGTGCAGGCTGGAGGGCGGGAGCAGCGCAAATTTGTGGGCAAAGGGCAATGCCCGCACGTCATCCATCAGCCCGCAAGCCAGAGCATACGCCGCGCTGCCCGGCTGGGCAAAGCAAATGATGGTGTTGCCGGGGAACTCTCGCGGCGAGCCATCGGCGTAAAACTTGCGTCCCACTTCGGGGGTGTATTGGGTCATGGTTTTATAAAATCAAACATGGATAAACGGGATGAAGGAAATAAAAATATCCTGTTCATCCTGTTCATCCACGTTAAAAAACTTTGGTGTGGCACTCGCCGCAACCCACTTCGGGCTTGCTCACTTCGGTCATTTTTTTGGCGCACACGGCAAACACTTTTACTTTTTCGCCAAACCCCAAAATGCCTTTGCTGATGCTGGCCTCCAGCACCAAATTGGGGCAGGCGTTTTGGCGCAAAATATCGGGCACGGGGCAGCCATTGCAATGCGAGGGTTTCCATTCGCCGCCGGTTGGGTTTTTCTCCAGCAGGCGGCACTCGCGGGTTTCTTTGCCACGAAAGAAATCCTCGTAATAAAAACGGCATTCTTTGCCGGATGGCGTCTTCATGTGCGGGGAAATTATACGGAAAACATTAGCGCTCCGGGCGCTGGGAAAGCTGAGTTGCACTAAAATCTGCCAGAACACATGAAGCACAAATTTTTGTTTTCCCTGTTCAGCGTTTTTGTGATGATGTTTGGCGTGTGGCAACCCGCGAGCGCCATCCCCCGCCAGAGCAACCCGCCGCCCCAAAATGTGGCCGCGCAAGCCTGGAGCGCGGCAGAAAATGGCACGGCGGATGTCATCGTATATGGCACGGGGTATCCCGATCTCTCGCCCGCCCGCAGCCTCATCACCAAAGAAGCCAAAACAAAATTTGTGTATGACGCGCTGAGCGCCCACGCCCAAAGCTCGCTGGCCGCCTTGCGCGGCGCGCTCACCCAGCGCGGCGTGGCGTTTGAGGCGTTGTGGATCATCAACGCGCTGGCGGTGAAGAACGCCGACCAAAGCCTGCTGCGCGAGCTGGCCGCGCGGCCAGATGTGCGCCAAATTGACCTGGACGCCAAATTCAGCGGCGTGGAGGGAAAAATGCAAAACCCAGCCTGGAGCGCGTATCGCAAGCCCTTTGTCTTCAGCCCGCAAACGGTGACCTGGGGCGTGGACCGGGTGAACGCGCCGCTGGTGTGGGCGATGGGCTACCGCGGCGCGGGAATCGTGGTGGCTGGGTTGGACACCGGCATCGCCTGGGCGCACCCGGCCATCAAGGCGGAATATCGCGGGTGGGATGGCATCACGGCCACACACGATTACAACTGGTTTGACCCGGTGGCGCTCAGCCCCATCCCGCTGGATGACAACAGACACGGCACGCACACCATCNNTATCAAGTTGGCGTTGCGCCCGATGCAAAGTGGATTGGCTGCCGGAACATGGATCACGGCAATGGCAGCGTCTCGCTCTATGCCTCGTGTTTTCAGTTTTCGCTTGCGCCAACGGATGTGGCTGGCAACGCGCCCAACCCAGCGCTGGCCGCCGACATTACCAACAACTCGTGGTCGTGTGAATCAGGCGGTGAAGTCGGCTGCGACAACCCCACCGCTCTGATCACAATCACTCAGGCCCTGCGCGATGCGGGCATCATGGTGGTGAGCGCGGCAGGAAATTACGGCAACAACGGAGTGTGCAGCACGGTCAAATACGCGCCCGGTATGCTGGATCAATCCTTTGCGGTAGGCAATATTGACTCTGGAAATTTTATTGCCGCAACGAGCAGCCGTGGGCCATCCTCGCTCACCGGAAACATCAAGCCCAACATCTCCGCGCCGGGCACAGGGGTGCTCTCGGCCTATTACATCGGCGGGTATTTTATGGGGATCGGCACCAGCATGGCCTCGCCGCATGTGGCGGGTGTGGCCGCGCTGGTGATGAGCGCCGCGCCGGGCTTGCGCGGCCAGGTGGATGAGGTTGAGACGCTGCTGGAAAAGACCGCCACCCCGCTGGTGGATGAGGAAAGTTGCGGCGGCGTGTCTGGGTATTCCATCCCCAACAACACCTTTGGCTACGGGCTGGTGAACGCGCAAGCCGCCGTGAGCGAGGCGCTCAAGGCGGTCATCACCGCCACGATTGGGTTGTCATCCAACATCGCCGTGCCGGTCAGCGTCACGTTTGAGATGAGCGTGACCAACACCAGCGCGGTGACGCTGACCGATGCGCAGGTAAGCGCGGCTGTTCCGGCGGGTCTTGTGTTTAATGCGGCCTCGGATGGCGGCTTGTTTGATGGCAGCCGCATCACTTGGGGGTTGGGCAACCTGCCGCCACATGCCTCGGCCAGCGTGCGCTTTACTGGCACGGCAATGTTGCCCGGCACCCTCACGCTGAGTGATTACCGCGTGAGCTTTGCGGGCATGATTGCGCCATCTGCCGGGCGCGGCCAGCCGGTGATGGCGCATGTGCCGGGGCTTTACCGAAAGCTGTATCTGCCCATCATGAGGCGCAATTTTTAAGAAGTCGGACTGCTCACCGGGCAAGTTTTTGGCTTGCCCAAGCCTGAGCAGTCCAACTTCTCGCCGTGCATACCGCGGGAATAACGGGCTTTCTTTTGCTTATTTGGGCGACAGGTTTCGCTCAGGCGCAATTGTGATATAACTTCGCCATGCACGTCAATACTATTCTCACTAACGGCATCGTCGTTTGCATGGATGCCGGCTTCAAGATCATTCAAAATGGCGCGGTCGCCATCAAAGATGACAAAATCGCGGCGATTGGCCCCGCGGCCGAGATTGCAAAAAACCACACCGCCGATGAGACGCTGGATTGCGCCGGGTGCGCCATCATGCCGGGCCTCATCAACTGCCACACCCATTTGCCCATGACCCTTTTGCGGGCGCTGGCCGATGACCTGCGGCTGGATGTGTGGCTGTATGGCTACATGCTGCTNNAATGATCCGCAGCGGCGTAACCTGCGCCAATGACATGTATTATTTTGAGGATGACATCGCCGAGACAATTGCGGCGGCGGGGTTGCGCGCGTTGTGTTCGCAAAGTGTGATGCAGTACCCCACGCCCGATGCCGCCTCTGCCGATGAGAGCCTTGAATTTGTCGAGAAATTCATCCAAAAATGGAAAGGCCACCCGCTGATTACGCCGGTGATTGCCCCGCACGCCATTTACACGTGCAGCGGCCCGCTTTTGAGCCAATGCGCGGAGATCGCGGTTAAGTATGATGTGCCGCTGCACACGCACATCTCGGAAACCGCGCAAGAGGTGGAAGATTGCAAACGCCTGCACTCTATGCCGGTGGTGAACTGGGTAAAAAAGAACGGCCTGCTGGAAGCCAAAGTGATTTGCGCGCATTGCGTATGGATTGACAAAAGCGAGATGCGCACGCTCAAAAATGCGGGCGCAACCATCTCGCACAACCCATCGGCCAACTTAAAACTGGCCAGCGGAATTGCCGATGTGCAGGGAATGCTGGAGACCGGCCTGCATGTGGGCATTGGCACAGATGGCCCCGCCAGCAACAACGATCTGGATCATTTTGAGGAGATGCGGCTGGTGGCCTTGCTGGCCAAGGGCAGCACCCGCAACCCGGTGGCGGTGCCCGCCCGCACCGCTTTGGCGATGGCCACGATTGAGGGGGCGCGAACGCTGCACATGGGCGAAGTCACAGGTTCCATCGAGGTGGGCAAGCGGGCCGATGTGATTGTGCTGGATATGCAAAAACTGCACAACACGCCATATTTTGCCGGGCTTGGCCGCGACCCAGATTCCATCTACACCCAAATTGTGTATGCCAGCAAAGCCAGCGATGTGCGCGATGTGTTTGTGAATGGCAAGCCGCTTATGCGCGAACAGAATCTCCTCACCCTGAACGAGACCGACATACGCGCCAGAGCCAACGAGATGGCGCAAAAAATTGACAGCTTCTTGTCTGCCCGCGAGAGCAGCGTGCTGGGCAAGCTGGCGGCCATTGGCGGGGTGCAGCAAGAGGAATCGTTTGAGGTGCAGGTGAAGGCGCAGGTCGCCGATGCCTCGGCCATCATCGCGGAGCTAAACAAGAGCAGCGATGATTTGCGGATTGTGTATCACAAACACTACCGCCAATACGACACGTATTTCTATTTTGAGAAGGAAGCCTCGCGGTTGCGTTACCGCGAAGACGAGTTGCTGGACGAAAAAGGCGATTTGACCAGCTCGCGCTACCGCCTGACGATGGTGAGCGGCAAGAAAGACCGCGAATTTGCGCACTCCATCTTGCTCTCGCGCTCGCGCTTTATTGCCCCTGCAGACCGCAGCCTGCGCTTTTACCGCGAGTACTTCCGGCCAGAGCGCGAGGTGGTCGTGGAGAAGGATCGCCTGCGCTGGGAAGTGTTCTTTGAGGACGAGGAGCTATACGTCAACTTGGATCGCATGATCAAACCGGCCAAAGACGGCTACTTCCTTGAAATCAAGAGCCGCACCTGGAGCGTGCGCGACGCCGAGAAGAAAGCCGCCGTGATTGGGCGGCTGCTGGCGCGCTTTGGCATTGGCGATGAGGCCTTGCTGCGCCAGGAATACGTTGAGATTGCAAAGGCCTAAGCGGGCCGTCAAACACCCCGCTTAGCTTTCGTTTTCGGCAAAACACGCGGCCACATCCCGTTTGGCNNAAAAAGTGGCGCACCCGCGCCACGCCCGCGCAAGGATGCGCGTCACATCCTCGCGCGGGCGCGGGTGGGCGGCCAGCAGCGGCTTAATTTGCCCCCATTGCGGCAATTTATTGAGCTGGTCGGCAAATTCCTCGGCCAGCGCGCGGGCGCATTCGTCCGGGTCAAGCTCGGTCACCGGCTCGCCGCCAATGAGCAAATCGTGATACCGAATCACCCGCCCCGCCACCACCTTGCGGTTAAGCCGGTCATACACATGCTCCACTTTTTCGGTCAGGCCAGATGGGTTTAGCGCGCGCACCCACTCTGGCTTAATGGCGCTGGCGTAGCCCAGCAAACTTAGCTTATCGCCCTTGCGCGTTGTGATCTCGCGGATCTCCGAAGCCACGATGAGCAAATTGCGCCCAACAATGCTCTCGTCCATCAACGCGCAGCGCCGCCCACCGCTCAGGTCGTATTCATCGCTGGCGCCCACCCGCACCGCCAAATGATCCAAAAACCCGGCCAGGTGGCAGCGTTGGATGGGTTCGGGGCTATCTAGCGCTCCGGTCACTGTGAGTGGCCGGAGCGCTGAAGTGGGTTCGGGGCTGTCTAGCGCTCCGGTCACTGCGAGTGGCCGGAGCGCTGAAGCGGGTTCGGGGCTGTCTAGCGCTCCGGTCACTGTGAGTGGCGGGAGCGCTGAAGTGGGTTCAGGGCTATCCAGCGCTCCGGTCACTGGATCATTAGTGGTCAGACCGCTGCGAGCGGTCTGACCACTTAAGTCGCACACTTCCATCAACTGCTCATACGTCTGCGCCACCTCGCGGGCCACGTGCGGGTTTACGCCAAACGAATAGCAGGCTTTGGCGTCAAATTTATTTTTTACCGCGTGTTCAAAACTATTTGCCAAAAGAAAAAAATCGCTGGCGTTTTGCCCGCGCTTGATGAGGCTTTCGCGGTTGCGGCGTTGAATTTTGTCCTCGCGGGTCAACCGGATGAGCAAATCGCGCCCGCCAACCAGGGCGGCCATCAGCGCCACCTGCGGCACGCACCCAAATTTTTGCGCCTCAATCAACATGCGGGCGTAGCGCGGGTGCGCCGGAATGCGCAGCATGGCGCGGCCGGTCTCGGTAATTTGGCCGGTGCGGATGGCGCCCAGACTTTCCAACAATTCCTCGGCGGCCAAAACCCGCGCCGGGTCGGGCTTGTCCAAAAAGTCAAACGCGGCCACATCTTGCACGCCCTGCGCGTGGAGCAAAAGCAACGCCGCAGACAGCTCGGTGCGCTGAATTTCTGGCGTGTTGCGGGCAGGCCGAAAGGCCATCTCTTGCTCTGGCCACAACCGCCAGCACACGCCGGGCGCGGTGCGGCCCGCGCGGCCCGCCCGCTGGTCGGCAGATGCGCGGGAGATGGGTTCAAGATGCAGTGTGTTCACGCCCCGCGCGGGGTCGTAACGCGCAACGCGGGCCAGGCCGCCATCCACCACAAAGCGAATGGACGGAATGGTCACGCTGGTCTCGGCCACGTTGGTCGCCACAATCACGCGACGATACTCGCTGGGGGCAAACACGCGGTCCCCTTCGGCTGGGGACATCTCGCCGTGCAAAGCCAGCACCACCGGCGGGATGGCGCTCTGGCCCGCCGCGTTGCGCCACAACTGGCGCACCTCGTCCATGCAGCGGGTGATCTCATACATCCCCGGCATAAATATCAGCACATCGCCTTCGCTGGTCTCGCGCAAAATTTTTGCGGCGCGTTCGGCGGCGCGTTCGGGTATGGCCGTCTCATCGCCCCACGTTTCGTAGTTAATTTGCACCGGGTAGCTGCGCCCCTCGGATTCAATCACGGGTGCGTTGCCCAAATACGCCGCCACCGGTTTCACTTCCAGCGTGGCCGACATGACAGCCAGCAACAAATCTGGCCGCGCGGTTTGCTGAATGCGCTTGCACAAAGCCAGCGCGGTATCGCTCAGCAGGTTGCGCTCGTGAAATTCATCAAACAAAATGGCGCCGATGGAGCCGAGGTCAGGGTCGCTTTGCAGCCAGCGCAAAAGAATGCCCTCGGTCACAAACGCAATCTGCGTCTCGGCGCTCAGGCGCTCGTCAAAACGCACCTGGTAGCCCACCAACCCGCCCGGCTCAACGCCCATCTCTTGCGCCACGCGGCGGGCAACGCTGCGCGCGGCCACGCGGCGCGGCTGCAAAACCACAATGCGTTTGCCGTTCGCCGCGCCATCGGCCAAAACGTATTGGCAGACCTGGGTGGTTTTGCCAGAGCCGGTGGGGGCGCAAATGACAAGGTTGCGCCCATTTGCCCAGGCGCGGCGCAGGTCATCGCGCAGGGCGTAGATGGGAAGATCGGTTTGCATGGACAGTTGAGAATTAGTACTGGACTTACGAAAAGCTGCGTCTAAATTGACACGCGCTGCTTTTTCGCGAATAACACGTTTTGCGTAAGTCCAGTTTTAATTCTCAATTGTCTCAGTTTTTAGCGGCGGATGAGCGGCAGGTAGGCGTTGAAGAGAACCGGCGCGTAGTAGGCCACGCGGATGCCGCACAGGGCGGTGGTGTTGTTATTGGGCAGCCAATTCACCACATACGAATACACGCCTGTGTCCACATTTTCGGATATTTCCCCGCTGAGGAAAGTGCGATACCCTGTGCCAGAAGGGCTGGTGACCGCGGTCAGGTCGTTATACCCGCCCTGGCGGTTGTAGCGGGTGATGAACGCGTCGGATGTATTGCCAGCGGCTGAGTCGTAGGTGTATATACGCAAATATTTGATCTGCGCGCCGTCTGGCAAAGACAAGTTGGTCACAAAAAAGTCGCTGCCTGCGGATTTGCGAATGCACCCCACACCCGCGTAGGCGTACGTGGTGGCGCTGCTGCGCGGCTGGAACGCCACGCCCGAAACCGTGTAGTAACTAAAGACCGCGTTCAAGCCCATTGGGCGCGGGGCCATCAGGTTGTCATCGCTGGTGGATGAGGCATCCACAGACTCTGGCGCGGCGCTTCCCCCGCTGGTCTCGCCGGGGCCTTCGCTGCCCGCGCGGACAAATTGAGGAGAAGCCGTCAGCAGAAAAAAAGCGCCCAAAAGACGGGCAATGCGTAGCGTAAAACGATTCATAAACAACCTCCTTGAACCAACTTGAATCAAAAGCGTGTGATCAGCAGACGAGCGTCTACCGATGTGACGCCCGCAAGTTTACGCTTTTATCGTCAATTTTGCGTCGTTTAATAAAAGATGAGAACGCACCAGACAAGCACATAAAACGCCAAATTCGAGTTTTTGGGGGCAAATACTCCCCAAGTGAACAGGTATAAAACGCGCTGGTGTGTCTTAAACTCATGGCATGAACAAGCTCGCGCTTCTCGTCGCTCTTTTAGGCGCATTTATGTTGGCTTTTGCGGGTGTTTATTTTTTTGCGCCCACCGCCGCCCCAGCCGAACCAACCCCCATCCCCACCCCGGAACCGGTTGCGCCCCCGCCCACCGTGCTAAACGACAAACGGCAAATGCCCGATTTCACCCTGACCAATCAAGATGGCAAGCCCGTTAAATTGAGCGATTTGCGCGGCAAACCGATCATCTTATTCTTTGGCTACACTTTTTGCCCGGATGTTTGCCCGCTTACCTTGTCAGAAATGCTCAAGGCCAAAAAGGCGCTGGGCGGAGATGGCGACAAAGTGCAATTTGTGTTTGTGAGCGTGGATGGCGAACGCGACACGCCAGAAGTATTGAAGAACTACCTCAAATTGTTTGATCCAACGTTCATCGGCCTGACCGGCGCGCCAGATGATGTGCGGGCCGTTGCCAGCGAGTATGGCGCCTCGTTTGTCAAGAAAAAGCCAGAGGGAACCTCGGCGGCGTATTTGATTGTGCACACCAGCAACACCTATTTGCTGGATGCGCAGGGCCGCTGGCGGGTGCGCTTTTCGTATATGACCAAACCAGAAGTGATTGCGCAATACACAAAAAACCTGCTGAGCGAATAATGAGCGCAAAACAAAAAAGCGGCGAACACATCATGAAACTCAATCATCTCAAGTGGCTAACCATCGGTCTGGTGATGGCTTACCTGATCACCTTTGAATACATCCGCCATTTTGTATGGCCGGAATTGCTGCATCAGCCCGTGTTTTATGTGGCCTCGCTGGCGGTGTTCTTTTTTATCATCGTTGGCTTTAACACGGTCATCTTTAGCATGATGGCCCGGCTGCAACGCGACCTAATCCAAAAGACAGCCTACCTTGACCTTTTGGTAGAAAGCTCCGGCAATCCCATCATCGCCACCGACAAAATAGGCGCGATTACCGGCTGGAACAAAGCAGCGGAAAATATTTATGGCTGGCCGAAGGATGAAGCGCTGGGCAAAGTCTTGCCCATGATCCCCGACCCGCTTCGCCCGCAGGCGCACGAGTTAATCAAGCGCATTTGGAATGGCGAGACCATCTCTAACATGGAAATGCAACGCCTGCGCAAAGATGGCGTAATCATCCCGGTGCTGGTCACCGCGTCGCCCATCCGCGATGCTGATGGCAATATCATCGGCACAGTGGGCGTTTCTACCGATCTGAGCGACAAAAAACGATTGGAGCAGGAATTGCAAAAGCAGCAACAAGCCACCGCCGTGCTGCAAGAGCGCGAGCGCATGGCCCGCGAGCTTCACGACGATCTGGGGCAAATTTTGGGCTATGTCAGCACCCAAAGCCAGGCAGCGCGGGCTTTGCTGGCCGACGGGCACAAAAATCAGGCGGATGCGTATATGAAACGCCTGACCGAAGTAGCGCAAGACGCGCACGCCGATGTGCGCGATTACATCCTTGGGCTGCGCACCAACATCTCGCCAGAACGGCGCCTGCTGCCCACTTTGCGCGGGTATGTGACGCGGTTTGGACAAAACAACGACATCCTCGCCTCGGTAGAGACGGCCCCAGCCGCCGAAATGGCGCTGCTTAACCCAGAGATGGAATCGCAATTGCTGCGGATTGTGCAAGAAGCGCTGACCAACGTGCGCAAACACGCCGCCGCCAAAAAAGTGGCGGTGCGGGTAGACATGGCCGGCTCGGACATTCTCATTGACGTGATTGATGACGGCCAGGGTTTTGACAAGGCGCGGCTGGCAAATGGCGATGGCCGCCGGTTTGGGCAAAGCATCATGCGCGAACGCGCCGCCGAAATTGGCGGGACGGTGNNTACGGGACGGTAACCGTAAAATCGGCGCCCGGTCAGGGAACCCACCTGACGATCAGCGCGCCCATCCAACACACGGTCGTTCTGGAAACCGCGTAATGCAATCACACCCCATCATGACAACTGCAAGCAACATGCGCGTATTACTGGCCGATGACCATGCCTTGTTCAAAGAAGGGCTGCGCAACTTGCTGGGCGCGCGCGGCGTGCAGGTGGTCGGCTCGGCAAAAGATGGGCTGGAGGCGCTGGAAATGGCCCGCACCACCAAACCCGATGTGATTTTGATGGATATCCAAATGCCGCGCTGCGATGGGTTGACCGCCACCCGGCTGATCAGCACCGAGATGCCGCAAATCCGCATCATCATGCTCACCACCTCTGCCGATGACGAAAGCCTGTTTGAGGCGATCAAAAGCGGCGCATGCGGCTACCTGCTCAAAAGCCTGGACTCTGAGCGATTTTTTGAGCTGTTGTTTGGGATTGAGCGCGGCGAGGCCGCGATTGCGCCCGACCTGGCCGCCCGCATTTTGCGCGAATTTGCGCATCCCACGCCAAAGCCCGACGCCGCCCCATCTGCCGATGACCCCGACCACCTGACCGAGCGCCAAACAGAGGTGTTGCGCGCGGTGGTGAGCGGCGAGACTTACCGCGAAATCGCGGCGCGGCTGTTCATTACCGAGCGCACGGTGAAATATCACATGCGCGAAATTCTGCAAAAGTTGCATCTGCGCAACAAATCGCAAGTCATTGCCTATGCTTTGCGCACCGGGCTGGTGCAAACCCCGGAATAACGCTGCCTTCTGCACTCTGCCTTCTGAATTCAGAATTCCCCCTGTCCTTTAGGTCAGTCTGCATGGTGATGGGACTATGCCGGGGGACATAGTCAACCATTCTCAAACGCCCTAGACTGACTTGCACGCATGGGCGTTTTACGAGTTGTGTTGTATGGCTCATCTCTGCTGCTGGCGGGTTTGGAAGCAAGCCTGGCTGGGCGCGCAGAGTTGATCGTTCGGCGCATACAACCAGACCTGCCCCATGCCCAGGATGAATTACAGGCGTTCCTACCCGACACGATCATTTTTGACAGCAACGACACTGCGCAAAACTGGCAAGCCATCACCCAACTGCTAAAAGACAACGCGGGCGCGATGCTGGTGGGGTTGGACGTGAACAGCGATGACTTGTTGATGTTGCACAGCCAGCCCCGCGCCGCCAGCGGGCTGGAAAACCTGCTCGGCGTCATCAAGCAAAACCTGCAATTTGTTTCTTAAAAGCGCAAGCTTTTGTTTTTTTAGAAGGAGAAAGTCCATGAAGTACAGTTCAATTTCACGAATTGCGACGGCGTTGATCGTTGCAATGTTGGCGGGTTGCCAGGCGGCAGCCCCCGCACCCCAGCAGGCTGCGACGCAACCCGCCAAAGCACAAGAGGCCACCAAGGCCCCCGCCGAGGCCGCTGCTCAGGCAAAAGCCACCCCGCAAACGGTTAATCAGGCCAGCGCGCCCGCCGCGCCAGTGGTCGCCACGTCTCAGGCGCCGGGTGGCGGATTTGCCGCCCCATCAGCCGGCCCAAACCTGCTTTCCAAGAACTGGAGCGAGCGCCTGGGCGTGCTGGTCTCGGAGATGCAGCCGGTCAAGGGTCAGCCCATCCTTAACCCAAAGGCGGGCGATTTGTGGTTTTTCTCCAACTCCAGCACCACCTGGGGCGCAACCAACACCAAAAACTCGGTGTGGGTGATTGATGCCAAGACGCGCAAAACAATTGCAGAATATGCGCCTCCGGGCAGCGAAGGATACAGCAGCCACGGCATGTTTATCTCTGCCGATGTCAAATATATTTACCTGCCCCAACTTGGCAAGGTCAACCACATTGATGTGCTGGATGGCCGCACGATGGAGATTGTGCAGAAGATCACCACGCTGGGCCGCCCGCACCACCACAAGTTGTGGGAAGACCCCATCAGCGGCAAGAGCCTCATCATTGGCGAGGATTTCAACTGGAGCATGACTGGCTCTGGCGTGTATGTGTTTGACCCCAGCCAAAATAACGCGGTGGTGGGCGGCATGAGCAATGGCGACTTCCAGGGCAACCCGTATGTGACCACGCCCTCGCCAGATGGCAAGTTCATCATCGTCACCGTGCCCGCGCCCATGTCGGCCTTCCGCGACAAGATGGATGGCTATGTGGCCAAGGTGGACCCCAAGACATGGAAAGTGGTGGGCATGTATCCGATGAAGGATCCGCTGTGGGCAGAGGTATCGCTGGATGGCAAATACGCCTACGTGACCTCTGGCGGCGAAGCCCGCGTACACAAGGTTAACCTTGACACGATGGAAGAGGAAGGCATTGTGCAGACAGGCCCCGGCCCATGGGGCGCGCGCCTGAACTATGACAACAGCAAACTGTATACCGCCGACAAGGGCGAAGGCCCCGGCTACAACCAGCTTGGCCGCACCAGCACCGTGATTGACCTGTCTACGCTGGGCGTGAGTGATGTGTTGGATATTGGCCTGACCACCGACCACGCCATCATGTCGCCCGATGGCAGCGAGATGTGGTTCACCTCCAACGCCGAGCACAACATTCATGTTTACAACACAAAGACGCTCTCGCACGAGATCATCCAAGACCCGGCGGATGGCGACATTCACGGCGGCATCTTTGTGCAATATTCCGATGACGGCAAGGGCGGCGTAAAAGGCGAAGTGGTTTCCGATTATTCCGGTTTGCATGGCAGCGCTCTCAAGGCGCAGCGCGAATATGCCGCCAAGCCCAAGCTGGAGATCAACATCAACCGCAACGGCTTTTTGCAAAAATCCATCAATGCCGATGCCGGCAAGTCGTATCGCCTGATCGTCAAGAACGTGGCGGGCACCAGCGCGGGCAAGATCACGTTTGATAGCGCCGACCTTGGCATTAAGGGCATGGTTTTGACCGCCGGAGACAGCCAGGAAGTGCAGTGGACAGCCCCAGCCAGCGGCGAATTCACAGCCAAGACCAACGACGCCGCGCCAAACAAAGACCTCAAGATCAGCGTCAAGACGGCGGCGGCAGCGCCAACTCCCAACGCGCCAGCGAGCGATGTGCGCGTGGTGAAGATCACAACTTCTCAGTTGTTGTGGGACATCAAGGCGCTGGAAGTGAAACCCGGCGAGAAGATTCGCTTTGAGATGAAGAACGGCGACGACGAGAAGCACAATTTGGTGGGTGTAGGCGAAGGCACAAACTTGCTCAGCCCAGACATCGCGGGCGGCGCAACCGGCAGCTATATGTGGACAGCGCCCGATCACGCCATGACCTTCACGGTGGTGTGCGCGTATCACCCGGCCATGCAGTTCGTGGTCACGGTCAAGTAAAAAGCAAGGTGTGATGGGTGATGGGTAACGCGTAACGCGCAAGATCAGCTCAGGCTATTTCTTACAGGTTACACATTACCCATCATCCATTAGCCTGCACATTTCACACAAGGAGATCCCAAAAGTGACACACATCAACGCGCCCGGCCCGGATAAATTCTGGAAGAGGCCTTTGTTCAAATGGGGCGCGTTGCTGGCTCTTTTGCTGGTGGCATCTATTGTGGCGCTGGCATGGCTGGCAATCGCAAAAACGCAAGGCCGCCAGACCATTGTGGAGACAAACAAACTCCGCGCGGTGCACACCAGCGACCTGACCAAAAGCCTGACCCGCACTGGTCTGGCCGCCGAGGATGACACGGTGGATATGATCCTTGCCACAAAAGAGTTCTTCCACCTCACCAATCGCGCCCAGGAAGGCGCGCAAATGGGCGCAGATAAGCACGTGGTGTTTGTGGCAAACGAGGTGGTGCATTTTGGCGAACTGCCCAAAAACTTTGCGCCCATTCTGATGGTTGACGGCACGCGCATGTATGTGCCATCCAACGTGGAAGTGCTCACCGATGCCTCACACCACCGCACCTCCATCATTAGCTATGCCGACGCGCCGCAGGACATGCTGGCCCAGAGCCACACCATTGAAATGCTATTGCCCGCAACCGCAGACGGCAAACGCGCCGCCCTGCAATGGTTTACGCCAATAGACTACCCAGACACGGTGGAGCAGGCCCAACCCATCACACCGGGTTTGATTCTGGCGCTGGGCGCGGGTCTGCTGGCGGCCATCTCCCCGTGCCTGCTGCAACTCACCGTGTTTTATTTGCCCATGCTGGCCGGGGTGGGGATGGATGCGGCAAATGCCGGGTTGAGCCTGCGGGCACAACGCGTTAAGGTGATGTGGGTGGCCTTCATTTTTGTCTTGGGCTTCACCATTCCCTACACACTGGGCGGGGCCATGATTGGCGGCATGGGGCAGGCGCTGGCGGCCAGCGGGTTGCTCTCGCCCACCGGGCCGGTCGTCATCATCTCCGGCTTCGCCATGATTGTGATGGCGGTCATCGTGGCCTACCGCGCCCGCGCGCCGGTGGTGTGCCACATGCCCATGCCCGGCGCGGTGCAAAACAGCAAAAAAACACCGCTGCTCACCACGTTTATCTCTGGTTTTGCCATCGCCACCGGCTGTTTGGCGTGCTTTGGCGGGGCAGTGCTGGCTGTGCTGATGGTGTACACCGGGTTGTTTGGCTCTGCCCCCATCGGCGCGCTCGCCATGTTGTTGTTCTCTCTCGGTCTGGCCATACCGTTTATGCTGGCCGCGTATGGCTTGTCGTGGGTTATTCCCATCGCCCAAAAGTTGCAGCGGTTCGCCCCAGCCATCGGCCTGATATCGGCTGCGGTGATGTTGTTCTTCGGCATCATTATGATTTCTGGCAACTATCATGTGGTAAGCGGATGGCTATACAAAGTTTTGCCGCTAGGTTAATGGAGCGACACACGATGAATGAGGCAAAACCCCGCAACAAAATTTTGCTCTACGCGTTGCTTGTTCTGGCAGTCATCGCGGGCGCAGGGATGGCCGTTCTGGCCCGCACAACTTCCCCGGCGTCAACTGCCCCCCGCGCAACGCTCGCGCCCGCATCCGTTACGGCTAGCGCACCTTGGCTTGCTTTGCCCACGCCCACGCCCCCGCAAGGGCCGGTCACAACCGATGGCATTCAGCTATTGGTGGACGGGATCCCGCAGCCATTTGAGCAAGGCACCATTTTGCCGGTGGTCGGCAAAATTATGGGGCAATTGGATTTGAAACCCGCCGACGCCAATTTTTTGCGGAATTTTGACTTATTTTTGTTTGAGGAAACCCCAAACACCCCTTACATCAATGCCAATGTGATTATCATCGGAAACATGCCAGATATGCCGCATGGCGACTTCAAAGTTCTGGCGATTCCGCTGGGTGATGGGCATTACTCGGTGGAGCTTCCGTGCGGGATGAACGGCCAGTGGGAGTTCAACGTACAGGTGAAAGCCGAGGGCAAAACCGGGGGAATTCGCATTTTGGTGGACATTTACGAGTAACCTCGCGCGTACAATACCGCCTCATGGTCGTCTCCGCGCCGCCACAGGCTACATCCCGCGCCACAACACATGTACGCCCCATGAACGCATG
>MTKZ01001088.1_pt1 | contig 32222 bp, 21 predicted proteins | sample 1042781 | NCBI WGS metagenome assembly MTKZ01 (sample SAMN06212207, study PRJNA360539) | anaerobic digester metagenome | biome: Wastewater treatment plant; material: sludge; isolation source: anaerobic digester fed with sludge from wastewater treatment plant | place: Denmark: WWTP Viborg ...
TGATTGTGCGGGGAGCGACCACCGAAGCTCCGCGCGCGGGGGTCACGTCGGCCACAGTGGGCGGCACCGATACGAGAGTGATCTGCCGGGAGGCAGTGAGCGTCCCGTCGCTCGAGGTAACGGTCAGCACTACGTTGTAGATGCCCGGTCCGAAGTACGTATGGGAGGGGTTTGCGCCGACGCCATGAGCCGTGGCGTCACCGAAGTCCCAATCCCAGCCTGTTATGCCCGTCGCGACCGATGCGTCGTGGAACTGCACGGTGAACGGAGACCCCGTCGGCAGAGTGTCAGTGGTAAAGTCAGCGTGCGGCCCGGTCGGTTTCACGCTCAGGAAGGTATTCAGGCTGAAAGCTTCCGCGGTGAACGAGACGTTCTGGCGTTCGCTCTGCGTGGCAGAGACCAGCTTCCGTCCGGTGACGACGTCAATAAGCTCCTCTCCGGCCGGCACGGGAGCCTCGAACTGAAGCGCAATGGCGCGGGCGGTGTTCGTGTCGTTGATGACGGCAAGACGATCGTCGTACCAACGCGCAACCACCTCCTCGATGGCGGGACTGATCGTCCCTGCAAACGCAACGGGCGGGACGGCGGGAAGCGCACGGAACGCCTGAGCGAACTTGCGCAGGTCGGACTCGTGTCCCAACGTCGGGCGGTTCCATCCGAGCCAGGTCATCGTGTCTGGGTCCTGGCGGCGGAGTGACATCGTCGCCCCCTCGAAGAAGTAGCGTCCCATCGCTGCCGGCGTGGCCGTCCCGAAGAATACGCCGCTGGGACCGCACGAGCCGAACTCCCAGTAAGCGTTCTGGTTCTCCTCCCAGTAGTTCTGGTAGAACTCGCAGGCTTTGCCCTCGCCGGTGCGGTACATCTCGGCCAGGCCGGGCGCGTAGTGGAACGCCTTGTAGTTGTTCGAGTTCGTGCCCCAGGGATCGCCCCAGCGCTGGCGGGTGTAGAACCGGTCCTCGGCGACCATCATCCCGCGCGAAATGACAATCCCGGTGTCGCTGGCGAACAGGTCCGGGTCGTAGCCGTGGTAGCGCAGCAGATTCCGTGGCGTCTCGGCGGGCCACTCGATATTCGTGCTGGGAGTCTCGGACGGCAGGTCGCACTGGACATAGAAGATCAGGTCCGAGCGATAGGTTCGGATGAGGTTCCGGCAGGCCAGCCAGAACGCACGGGTCCTCTGGCAGCGCCAGTTGATCCAGGCTTCCCACTCGGCCGGCCTTGCCTGCAGCCAGTTGTAGGCGGTCTGCGGCGGCGAGACCGGGACGGCGCTGCCGGTGTCATTCTTGAACTGCTGCAAGTCCCACGACGAGTATCCGCTCAGCTTCGCGCCCCGCGTTCCGTCGTTGGTCGAGGTGTAGCAGGTGCCGATCTTGCCGTTTGCCCGGATGCCAATGCCGCGCACAGACGGGTTGGAACCGCAGCGGCTGGCGATCTCGCTCAGAAGAGTGAAGATGACCTGCTGAACCTCCGGCCGGAGCGGATCGAGCGTCGGATCGCCGAAGGCTGTGGTGGTGGTGCCGTTGGTCCCGATCTGATAGGACGCGGATGTCATGCCGCTCGGGTTCTGGAGCGACGTGATAAGCGGGACGAGCTGCACACCCTCCGACTGAGCGATCGGAGGAAGCTCCGATAGCAGGTCGCCGGCCGAGTTCCACGGGAAGTATGCGCTCCCCGGATACCAGGCCTTGCCCGTGCGGTCCGACCCGTTGACGGCGTTGAAGACGATGTAGTCGAACCCGCAGAACTTCAGGTCCTGGACCATCCTGCGCAAGCCTTCCTGCCGCTGAGCAGGCAGCCTCACGGGTGTTCCATAGTGAGCGTAGAAGTACCACGGGTGCGTCGTATAGACGCCGATGCGGCGCTGTTTGTCGGCGGCCGCAGGCAATGTGAGCGCCGGATACGGATTGCTCACAGGATTGGCGAACGCGAACACCCACATTCTGGAGACCGCGCCGCCGTCGTTCGCGCCGCGACTCTGATAGCACCCCAGGCTGGAGACGACCACGCGCGTGGACGTGGTCTTGGGGTAGAAGATCATCTTGATATTGAAAGGCAGGTTGTCTGTGGGAATCTCGCGGCCGGAGTACGTCGCCAGGCCAACATCGCATCCGAAGACCGGGCCTTGCTGGGTCCGTTCCGCGTTAACGAAGTACCAGGGGTCGCCCCAGGGGTTGATGGTGGGTTCGAGCGTGCCCGGGCTCTCGGGTTTGTAGGTGTAGGGCGGCGCCCATGGCTGCGCGGGGCCGTAGATGATGTCGTCCGGGTGATGGATGGTGAGGGTCGTGTAGCGTTCCTGGTCGTTCGAGGATTCCGCGATCAGCAGATTCGGCACGCCGGCCTGCCCGCCGGCGGCGATATCATACGAGTAGAAGTAGGTCGCGAACCCATCGTCCGGCGCGGCAGTCACACGGAATTGCCTGCCGCTGATCGTCAACACACGCGAGGGCTTGTTCGGATGCGCGGCGTAGGCGCAGATGTTGGAATCCTGGAGGTTGTGGCCGGTCTGGGTGCAGTCCACGAAATCGGCAAGCTCGACGATCACCGGGTCGGGGATCGCGTTGGCGTCGTAGTTGCCGGTAATGCCCTTCTTCAGATCCGGCAGCGCGACACCCGGGTGAGCGGCAGTATGCGCATCCAGATCCACGTAGTAGACACACTCATCGTCCACGGCCCGATAGGTCTTGCCATTGAAGGAGATGGTGTAGGGTCCGGTAACGACGCTGCCGCCAGCACAGGCGGCCCCGGCGCACATGATAAGCAGAAGCGCCAGAACAAGGCGCATCGAGTTTTTCAAGATAATCCCCTTTTTTGCCAGGAAGCACCGTGCCCTGGCGCCCGGCTTTGTGATGCGTCAAGCCGGCTTCGACAACAGCGCCGGTGCACGGCGCGTGTGTTGCTTCTGCATTCAGTATACCAGCCCGCGTCGCGAGCAGGATGCACGCCTCGCCCGGTTCATCTCCCACGGCTGACACGCAGGCTGGCTCTCGGTGATCTTCGTGCCTCGGTTCGGAGCTCTCCGGAACGACGGGCCGAAGCTGACATCACAGCAGATCCGCCTCGCAAAGACGCGCCATGGGGCCGTCTCATGGAGGCGTCGGAGTCGAGCGGTGAGTCCGGCCGTTAGCGAAGGCTCGGTGCGGCGGCGCTTCGGGGCGTTCGTTTCGCTGCCGCCCTCGAAGCACCTCGAAGCAACGACCGAACTCAGACTATCCGCCGGTGCAATGGCGCCAGGCGTTCGCGAGCCGGCTGTTCTGCCGGGCTATCGAGCAGCTTAAGAACGAGGCGACGCGCGCTAGTACGGGCGCGGCACCTGCGTATAGACGACGTTCGGCCCGTAGAAATACGGGCTGTACCAGACGCCCGCGCAGTCGTTGTAGATGACGGCGCCCACCTGCACCGGCGCACACCCGCCCGGAAGCACGTACACGAACGGCACTGCCTCCCGGACGACCGGTTCCGGGTTAAGCGGCCGGAACCTGGGCAACCGCGCGCTATACGGCGCCGACTGATAGTGGCCATTCCACGCCGCCGCCGGCGTTCCGATGGCGGCAAGCACAGCCACTGCGACCGCCGCCATTACCCACGAAACGTGTTTGCGGACCCACGATGTGCTCACTGCTGCTTCCCTCCCGCGCCGGACGGCGCCATCTCGCGCATTTTCACGAACTCGATCTTGTGCACCCCCGCCGCAGGCACGAACCTGAACCCGGCATCATCCAGCCCGGGGCTTGTGTCCCATTTGCGGATGCTCACTTCGAACTGGGGGGCCCCCGGCGTGCCGGCCGCGGTCAGAACGTACCGCATCGGCAGCGGCTTCGGGCCGTCCTGGATCCACACCTGCCAGTCTGTTGACTTTCCCCGGAATGCCAGGTGATTGCACATGACCCCGTTGACGTCGTTCTTGCCCACGAAAAACCCTCTTTCGGCCTGCTTGATCAGCCCGTCGTAGGCATCGGAGTAGAACAGGTCCGCCGCAGGCGCGACCAGACCGAAATCATCCCGGGCGGTATCGAAGGTCTCGTCCAGCGTGGCGGGAGCGGGAGTCGTGGCGTAGTAGCCCTTCCTTTTGGCGAAGACCGTCACGCTCTTGCCATCGTAGTAGAACGCAACATCCGCGAACTGCCCCTTGCGGTCCACCCTCAGCTTGTTCGGACGCTTGAGGCGGACATCTCCCTGCGAGCAGAACTGCACCTTCTGGCCCGACCCCAGTACGATCTCGAAGACACTTTCGACCTCGATACTGAACTGTTGCAGACCGCCGACATAGCTGCACATGTCCTTGAGGATCTTGTCGGCCTTTGCTTCGATCCCCGGGTTCTCGCCAAAGCCCTCGGGCAGGAGCTGCATGCCCTGGATCTGCGCACAGACCGGATTGGACAGCGCGCAGAGGCACACTACAGCGCACACAAGACCCGTGGTGATGCTTCTCATATAACCCTCCTCCTCACCATCGCTGACTCGTCTGCTGACCCACGCCCTGTTCACCGGGAGCAAGCAAGGCGCGGCGAGTGTCCTCGTTGAGCGCGCACGAAGACGCCCGCGCATCGGCGAACACTCAGCAGAACAATGGCCATGCTACTACACTTCACTTGCGCGCGCAACAGCCGTTTTCCTGCACCGGCCGGCCGCCGCCGAGACGTCAGGGTGCCGGGGGCAATGGAAGCCGTTTGCACGAGCGAGCGGAAGCTGTTACACTTTTCACAACATCGGAGACTCAGGGCCAGGCACACGATGACCGCGCGACAGGAGCGTGGGTGCCAAGCAGACGGCACACGCCAGAGGGAGGGTACGCCGTGGCAAAGGAAACGTCCGATCCATTCAACGAGGCCTTCGCGCTCGACGGTTTGTTCCGCACGGCCGCAGGGAACGCGCCGCTCTGCCGTCTGCTGGATCGCGCAAGAGCGGAAGAACTGCTGCGCCATTTCACCGAGGCGTTCGGGGTCAGCGCGGAGATTCGGGACAGCAGCGGCGAAGCCTTCGCGGGCAACTGCCAGCACGCGCTCTGCCAGCATTTCCACGGGGCCAGCGGAAAGACGGAGCCTTGCTGCGCGCCTCCGGAACAATCCGGCGCCGGGGAGTCTTGCGATAGTGGCAGTCACTCGCTTCACACCTGCCCGCACGGCCTCAGCGACGCGCGGGCGCCCGTCAGCCTCGATGGAGAGAACATCGCGAGTGTGCGTTTGGGCCCATTTCTGTTCGAGCCTCCGAACGAGCAGGAGCTGCTGCAACGCGCAACGGACCAGGGATTCGACGCGGGCTCTTATCTGCTTGCGTTCAAGAGCCTGCCCGTTGTGCCGAGCGAGCGTCTTGGCCCCGCTCTGCGGGTTCTCACGGGGGCGGTCGCGCTGGCAGTCTCCGCAAGCCTTGCCTTGCGCTCGGAGCAGCAGGCGGACTTCCGGAGCATCCTCGATGCCGCCGTCGCCGCGGTCGTTGGTGTCGATGCGCAGGGCCGTATCACCCTGGCCAATCGTTCGGCCTGCCAGCTTCTCGGTTACTCTGCTGACGAGCTGCTCGGGCAGGACGCGCACGCTCTGATTCACCACCATCGCGCCGGCGGCGGCGAGTACCCTCAAGAGCAGTGCCCGGCCTACGCAGCTTACGTCCGGGGCGAATCGGTTCGAGTTGACGACGAGACGCTGTGGCGCAGCGACGGTTCCGGCCTGGCTGCCGAATATGGGGCGGTGCCAATCCTGAGAGACGGACAGATCGCCGGCGCGATCATCAACTTCACCGACATCACCAAGCGACAGATGGCAACGGAGGCCCTGGCGGCCAGCGAGCGCAAGCTCCGAAGCATCCTCGCAACTTCCAACGAGGGATTCTGGTTGCTGGATAACGTTCCGGCCACCATAGAGGTCAACGATGCGCTTTGCAAGATCCTTGGCCGCCCGCGCGAGGAGATCATCGGGAAGACACCCATGGATTTCGCCGACGAGGAGAACCAGCGCATCTTCCGGGATCACATCGCCCGTCGAGAGCTTGGCGTCGCGGACTCATACGAGGTAAGCCTCACCCGGCCGGACGGCAGCCAGGTTCCCTGTCTTCTCCACGCCACGCCGTTCTACGACGAGAAGGGCGCGAAGGCCGGCGCATTCGCGATGTGCACCGACATCACTCTTCGCAAGCAGCAGGAGGCGGAGCTGCAGCGCATCAACTTCCTCGCGAACAGCGCGCTGGACCTCTCAAAGGCGGGCTACTGGCACGTACCGCTCGATGGCACGGGGTGGTACAACTCCTCGGAGCGAACGATGCTCATCAATGGTGATCTGCCCAGTCCGGACTACCGCTACAGCCTGGACGAATGGGCCGCGCACGTCGCCGAAGGCGATCCCGAGGCGGCGAGGGCGACTGTCGAGAACTTCGAAGCAGCCGTTGCCGGGACTGTCCCGGTCTACGATGCAATCTACGCCTACAGGCGGCCGGTGGACGGACAAATCGTGTGGATGCACGCTCTCGGACATGTCGCCAGGGACGCCAGCGGCAAGGCCACCGACATGTACGGCGTAACTCAGGATATTACCGATTTCAAGAAGCTGGAGATCGAGCTGCTCGCGGCGAAGGAAGCCGCCGAGGCAGCGGCGCGGGCGAAGTCGGACTTCCTTGCGAACATGAGCCACGAGATACGAACGCCGATGAACGCCGTCATCGGCATGACGCACCTTGCGCTCAAGACCGAACTGACTGCCCAGCAGCGCGACTACCTGAGCAAAGTGAGCAGTTCCGCTCAGCATCTGCTCGGCATCATCAACGACATCCTCGACTTCTCGAAGATCGAGGCGGGAATGCTGGCGGTCGAAGCGCTCGACTTCGAACTCGACAGAGTTCTCGAGAACGTAGCCGACCTTACCGCCGCGAAAGCGGCCGCAAAGGGGCTCGAGCTGGTTTTCGACATCAGCCCGCGGGTGCCCCGAACACTTGTTGGCGATCCTCTTCGATTGGGTCAGGTGCTGATCAACTACGCGAACAACGCGGTCAAGTTCACCGAGGCCGGAGAGATTGATATCAGGGTGACTTTGGACCAGGACCTTGCCGACAGCGTGAAGCTGCGCTTCGCGGTGAGAGACACTGGCATCGGAATGACCGGCGAGCAACAGAGCCGGCTGTTCAGAAGCTTCCAGCAGGCCGATACCTCCACCACGCGCAAGTATGGCGGCACAGGTCTGGGGCTGGCCATCAGCAAGAACCTTGCCGAACTGATGGGCGGCGAGGTAGGTGTCGAGAGCGTGCCGGGCAAGGGCTCAACATTCTGGTTCACGGCGGTTCTCGGAAAGAGCGAGAAGCAGCGCAGCGCGCTGGTCCCGCACCCCGACATCCGCGGCCGCAAGGCGCTGGTGGTTGATGACAACGAGAACGCCCGAGCCGTGCTGAGCGACCTTCTTGAGGGCATGAGCTTCGATGTTACGGCCGTGTCAAGCGGCGCCGAAGCCATCGCAGCGCTTCGTCACGCAGACCCGGCTCTCGACATAGTCCTTATGGACTGGCAGATGCCGGGAATGGACGGCATAGAAGCTGCGAGCAGGATCCGTGATATGGGTCTGGCCGAACCCCCGCACGTTATACTCGTGACGGCTCACGGGCGTGAGGAGGTCTTCCGGCAGGCCGAGTCTTCCGCCATCGAGCGCGTGCTCCTTAAACCAGTCACAGCATCCCAGTTGTTCGATGCGATCATCGGCGCGCTCGGAATCAGCCCCGTGGACGGGGCCGGGTCAACAGGGCCGGTCCGGGTCGAATCGTCGCTCCTGTCTCCCGTGCTTGGCGCGCGGATTCTGCTTGTGGAGGACAACGAGATCAATCAGCAGGTGGCGATGGAACTCCTGCGGCAGGCGGGATTCACAGTGGATCTGGCTGAGAACGGCACGATTGCTCTGGAACTACTCGCCGCGCGGCCGTACGACCTTGTCCTGATGGACATGCAGATGCCCGTCATGGACGGCCTGACGGCCACCCGCGAGATTCGCAACGACCCGGCACTTGCGAAGCTGCCGATCGTGGCGATGACCGCAAGCGCGCTCGAGGAGGATCGCGACAACTGCCTCGATGCGGGCATGAACGACCACCTGGCCAAGCCGATCGACCCCGAGGCGCTGTGGCGCACGCTCGCCCGGTGGATCAGGCCGCGGCCCGGTCTGGGCGAATCCCCCGGGGAGTCGCCGAATGTCGGCCAGCCCGCGGTGAGCCAGCCCCCCTTGCCCGGGGACATCAGGGGACTCGACGTGCCTGCCGGTCTGCGACGGGCGGCAGGCAATCGCAGCCTGTATCGGCGCCTGCTGAAGAAGTACGCCGCGGGGCAGCGCTCGGCCCCCCGCGACATCACCGCGGCGATGGAGGCTGGCGACTGGGACCTGGCCGAGCGCCTCGCCCACACGCTGAAGGGCGTCTCGGGCAACATCGGGGCGCGGGATGTCCAGACGGCGGCGGCCAGTGTCGAGGCAGCCTGCAAAGAGCGCCGCCCGCTCGAAGAACTGATCTCGCTGATCGAGCAACTGGGCGCCCCGCTCGCCTCGCTTTGCGACTCGATTGAGCAGTTGCCGGAAAGCCCGGCCCGCGAGTCCGTTGAGAGTGGGCCGGCTGACGAATCACTGGTTCGGGAGACGCTTGATCGCCTGAGGGGGCTGTGTGAGGACAGCGATGCGGAAGCTTCGGACTTTTTCGACGAGAACGAGGCGCTGCTCAGAAATGCGCTGGGCGAAGACGCCTTCGACGAGATCCAGAGGGGTCTGGACAGCTATGACTTTCAGCAGGCGCTGAGGATTATCGCCGGGTACAAATGAGAGGTGACCATGGGAGAGGTGGATAGCAGTTCGATTCTGGTGGTTGACGACACCCCGGCGAATATCGCCATTCTACGGGAGGTGCTGAAGGGCCGCTACAGGGTGCGTGTCGCAACGAGCGGAGAGCGAGCTCTGGAAATCGCGCACGCAACGCCCCGTCCGGACCTGATACTGCTCGACATCATGATGCCGGAGATGGACGGTCGTGAGGTGTGCCGAAGGCTGAAGGCTGACGAAGCAACCGCCGGGATTCCTGTCATCTTCGTCACGGCGAAGTCCGAAGTCGAAGACGAGGAAGCGGGCCTCCGGCTCGGCGCCGTTGACTATATCGCCAAGCCCGTCTCGCCGCCGATCGTTCTCGCGCGCGTAGAGACGCATCTGGCACTCAGTCAGGCGCGCAGGGCCCTGGAGGAGCAGAACCTCGAGCTGCGGGAGACGGCGCGGCTCAGGGAAGATGTTGAGAGCATCACGCGGCACGACCTCAAAACACCGCTGACCTGCATCATCGGGATGCCCCCGTTGATCGCGGCGTCGGACAACCTCTCGGCGGAGCAGGAGGAGTTTCTCAAGATCATCGAGGAGTCCGGCTACCGCATGCTGCAGATGATCAACAGTTCACTGGACCTCTACAAGATGGAGCGGGGCACGTACCAGTTCAAGCCAGAATGCGTGAATGTATGCCCCATCATCCATCGTGTGCTGCGGGAGCTTGATGACCTGATGCGCGGGGCGGGCTGCCGCGCGTGCATCCGCATGGATTCGCGTGCCGCGGCGCCGGTTGATGTTTTCGAGATATGGGCAGAGGAGCTGCTGACCTACTCACTACTGGCGAACCTGATCAAGAACGCAATCGAGGCCTCACCGGACGGGGAGAGCATCACCCTGTCGCTCACGAGCGGGTCTGACCCCAGCGTCACCATCCACAATCGCGGAGAGGTTCCCGAAGAAGTGCGGGACACCTTCTTCGAGAAATACGCCACCGCCGGCAAGAAGGGCGGGACCGGCCTCGGCACCTACTCGGCCCGCCTGATCGCACAGACCCAGGGCGGCGGTATATCAATGGACACGTCCGCTGAGGAAGGCACGACACTGACAGTAAGCTTCCTGCCCGTGTCCGGAACCCGGGAGCAGGCCCCGGACGGCGAACCGGGCGAATGATTCCGGCAACCGGGGGCGGTCAGGCGCCGTTTCGAGAGCCGGACGCCGAACGTCCTCTGAGATCTGATCACGCATGCGAACCGAACCCGCCGAATCCTCGCCGCGCCGTTCCGCGCGGACGGGCAGTGGCCGGAAAAAAGCACAGGAAAAGACGCGAACCGTCTTGATAGGTGTTGCGCACTGCTGTAATGTTCATATACAGCAAACGGCCGCTATTCGGAAGAGGGGGGTAGGCCGCTTGTGGAGCCGAACGAATACGGTCGTCGTTTCGGTATCTGTCTGAGGACCGTTAGGCGCGCGTCCGCAGGAGTTGCGCGGGCTTCTGCCCTCCAGATACCCGCGTGTAGCCTCCGGCTGTCGTACGCCGATGGGGGTGGGCGTGTGTCTGCATCGTGGCAGGCAGTTCGTGCCGTACGTGCTGGGGTGGCGCGGCGATGAGTGCTAGATTCGCCGCTGCCGTCTGCGCACTTATCCTCCTGCCCTCCATCACCCTGGCTCCAGCGCGCGCGCAGATCAGCGCCGGCCCTTGCAGCCGTCCCACAATCGGCCTTGCGCTTGGTGGGGGCGGGGCTCGCGGATTCGCCCACATTGGCGTGATCGAGTGGCTCGAAGAGCACCACATTCCTGTTGACATGATTGCCGGGACCAGCATGGGCGGGCTGGTGGGCGGCATGTATGCCATGGGCATGTCTCCGGGTGAGATGCGGGCTCTGACGGAGAGCATTGACTGGGAGAAGACGCTGGGCCCCGGCCCGTCCTACGCGGACCTCTCGTTCCGGCGCAAGGAAGACCGCCGCGACCTTCAGGTGAATCTGGAGTTCGGACTCCGGCGGGGGGTGTCCGGGCCGTCCGGTCTGCGATCGGGACATGAGGTCGCCCTGCTTCTCGACCGGCTCACCGTCGCCTACAGCGAGATTGACTCCTTCGATCAGCTTCCCACCCCTTTCCGATGTGTCGCCACGGACATGACGGCGGGCGAGGCTGTCGTGCTGAAGGATGGCTCGCTGTCGCAGGCTCTTCGCGCAACGATGTCTATTCCGGGTGTTTTCCCGCCAGTAGAGCGCGACGGCAAGGTGCTGGCGGATGGTTTCCTGTTGAACAACGTCCCGACCGATGTCCTGAAGGACATGGGGGCCGACATCATCATCGCCGTGGATATCGGCACCCCGCTCGGGGATAAGGAGTCCGTTCAGACGCTTGCCGGCATGGTCGGTCAGGCATGGAGCGTGATGACCATCCAGAACGTCCGGCGCAACCTGCGGCTGGCCACGGTCATCCTGTCTCCGGATCTCGAGCAGTACACCTCGCTGGACTACCAGAGCAGCGGGCGCATCGCGGACCTGGGATACGCGGGAGCGCGTGAGAAACAAGCGATTCTGGCGCCTTTGTCTGTAAGCGACGCGGAGTGGGATGCCATCCGCAGGGACAGGCAGAGCAGATTGCGAACGGGAACCGATACTCCGCTCTTCGTGGAGGTCCGGGGCGCGGATGCAGCCTCGAACGATGCCATCAGGGCAAAACTTGAGCGCTACGCCGGGACGCCGTTGTCTCCGGATGTGCTGGAGCCTGAGCTCACGGCGCTCACGGTTTCGGGGCGGTATGAAAGCGTGGGCTACACTCTGACCCGGAGAGGCACAAAGCCCGGGCTGCTGGTTGATGTGCAGCAGCAAAGGTCGGGGCCGCCGTTCCTGCGGCTTGGACTGGAGGCCAATGGCGCGGAGCCGGACAACGTCAGGCTGAAGCTGGGTTCCCGGTTGACGCTGATGGATGCCGGCGGCCGCGGCTCTGAGATCAGGACCGACCTGGCGGCTGGTTCGCAGTATCTTGTCTCCACAGAGTACTGGCGGCCGGTAGCAGGCCGGCTGTTTGTGGCGCCGCGGCTGTTCTACAGAGAGGACTCCCGCGACCTGTTTCAGCAGGGCTCACGCGTTGCCGAGTATCGAGTGACGGAGAGAGGCGCGGGACTGGACGCCGGGCTGGCCAGCGGCCGAAAGAGCGAGATTCGGCTGGGGTACGAATGGCTCCATATGGACGCCGGCCTTCGCGTGGGCAGCCCCGTGTTGTCCTCGATGGAGGGCTCTGTACGGTCTGCCGTCTTGCGCTGGCAGTACGACGGACGCAACAACCCGGTCGTTCCCACCAGCGGCACCCGGTCGGGCCTTGTCGCGCGGTTTTATCAGGCTGCGCCGGGCGCCGAGCGCGACTTCCTTCAGTTGCAGGGGGCCGTTTCGACGTTTCGTCCGCTCTCGCCTACCCGGACAGTGTTTGCGATGGTCTCCGGGGGTACCACGTTCAACCGGCAGGCTCCGCTGGCGCAGCAGTTCACTCTCGGAGGGCCGTTCAGGCTGGGCGCGTACTCGCTCGATGAACTCCGGGGGAACGCGTACGTGGTCGCCAATGTCGGGTATCTCAAGCGGATCGGCCAGTTCTCCGCGCTGACGGGGATGACCACGTATGCCGCGATGTGGCTGGAGGGTGGTGGCGTCTTCGACGGGCAGGAAGGGGACGAAAGTGCCATCTGTTTGTCCGCTGGCCTGGTTGCGGCAACGCCGATCGGCCCGGCGTTCGTTGGGGCGAGCCTCGGAGATAGCGGCAACAGTAACCTCTACTTCGTGTTGGGGCAGGTGTTTTGAGATGGGAAGCAATGGCGGCTGCCCGGGAAGCGCCGCCACGACTCCGCTGAGCCCCGGGGCCAGCGGACGGGCAGGTTGTTCATAGCCCTGTCGGCTTGACGACTTGCTGATCGTCACAGCGAGCTGCCGGTTGGCGCTGCCTTCCGGCTGCCCAGCACACGGTTCGGTAGACAGCATCCGGAGGGGCGCCGGTTCCCCTCCGATGCCCTTGGAGGTGTATGATGAAGCAGTCAGATGGATTCAGGCGGGAAGTCCTGCCGATGCCCGATGTACAGCACGTGGGTCTGACGACCTACGACGCGAAGGACCCCGAGACGGCGTATCCGCCGATCCGGGATGTCCGTCCGCCGTCCGGCGCGCCCAACGTACTCATTGTCCTCATTGACGACGCGGGGTTCGGTTCGTCATCAGCGTTCGGAGGGCCCTGCCAGACGCCCACTTTTGAGAAGCTGGCGGCCGGCGGGCTGCGCTACAGCCGCTTCCACACCACGGCGCTCTGCTCCCCGACGCGGCAGGCGCTGCTCACGGGCCGCAACCACCACTCGGCCGGAATGGGCTGCATCACCGAACTGGCCACTTCGGCCCCGGGCTACTCGTCTATCCGCCCCAGGAGTTGCGCGCCTCTGGCTGAGATTCTGAAGCTCAACGGCTATTCGACGGCGCAGTTCGGCAAGTGCCACGAGGTCCCGGTCTGGCAGACCAGCCCGATGGGGCCCTTTGATTCGTGGCCGACCGGCGGCGGGGGCTTCGAGTACTTCTATGGATTCCTCGGCGGCGAGACCAACCAGTACGACCCCGCAATCTACGAGGGCACGGTTCCCATAGACCCGCCCGCGACCGCGGAGGAAGGCTATCACTTCACCGAGGACATGACCGACAGGGCAATCAACTGGGTGCGGCAGCAGAAAGCCCTGATGCCCGACAAGCCGTTCTTCATCTACTTCGCTCCGGGGGCGACGCACGCGCCGCACCACGTCGCAAAGGAATGGGCCGACAGGTACGCGGGCAAGTTCGACCAGGGATGGGACGCACTGCGCGAGCAGACGTTCGCCCGGCAGGCAGCCCTGGGAGTCATCCCGCCCGGCTGCGAGTTGACCCGGCGCCCGAAGGAGATTCCGGCATGGGAAGAGATGGACCCGGCGCTCAGAGCCGTGATGGCACGGGAGATGGAGGTCTACGCCGGCTTCATGGAACACACCGACCATCAGGTGGGACGCCTGATTGCCGCGCTGGAAGACCTGGAGGTGATGGATGACACGCTGATCTACGTCATCATCGGCGATAACGGCGCGTCGGCGGAAGGCGGGATTTCGGGAACTTTCAACGAGACCATCCACCTGAACGGTCTCGAACTCGAGACGCCCGAGTTCCTCGCCAGCCACATCGGCCACTTCGGCGGCCCTTCGGCATACAACCACTACGCGGTAGGCTGGGCCCACGCCATGGACACTCCATATCAGTGGACCAAGCAGGTCGCTTCCCACTGGGGCGGCACCCGGAACGGGACAATCGTGCACTGGCCGAACGGGACGAAGGCCCGCGGTGAAATCCGCAGCCAGTTCTGCCACGTCATAGACGTAGCTCCGACCGTGCTGGAGGTTGCCGGCCTGCCCGAGCCGACCATCGTCAACAGCGTTCAGCAGAAGCCGATGGAAGGGCTGAGCATGGCCTACACCTTCGAAGACGCAGGCGCTCCGGAACGGCACGAGACGCAGTACTTCGAGATGTTCTGCAACCGCGGGCTCTACCACAAGGGCTGGAGCGCCGTCACGCGTCACTTGAACCCGTTCATCGTTGAGGAGATGCCAGCGTTCGATGATGACGTCTGGGAGCTGTATGACGGCCGAACGGACTGGACACAGGCGCGCGACCTCTCGAAGGAGATGCCCGAGAAGCTGCACGAGATGCAGCGCCTCTGGCTCATCGAGGCGGTCAAGTACAACGTCCTGCCCCTCGATGACCGGAGGCCCGAACGCTTCAATCCCGACATGGCCGGCCGGCCGGTCCTTGTCAAGGGAGACTCTCAGCTCCTGTTTGGCGGGATGGGCCGGCTCACAGAGAACAGCGTCGTGGTCATGAAGAACAAGTCCTTCTCCATCACCGCCGAGATGGACGTGCCGGAGACTGGCGCCGAGGGTGTGATCCTTGCGCAGGGCGGCGCGTTCGGGGGCCTGAGCCTCTACGCCAGAGGCGGGGTGCTGAAGTTCGCTTACAGCTTCCTCGGGCTGCGGGTGTTCGCAGCCGAAGCAAGCCAGAAGATACCGGCCGGGCGCCATCAGGTGCGGATGGAGTTCGCCTATGACGGCGGCGGCCTGGCACAGGGCGGCAACGTCTCCCTCTACTACGACGGCCACAATGTCGGCGAGGGGCGCATCGAGCACACGGTGCCGATGATGTTCTCTTGCGATGAGACGACCGACGTGGGACGGGAAAGCGGCACTCCGGTGACGCCAGACTACGACCGCGCCTCAAGTGTCTTTACCGGCAAGATCCACTGGGTGCAGATAGACCTGGGCAAGGACGACCACGACCATCTGATCAGCCCGGAGGAGCGCTTCAAGGTGGCGATGGCTCGACAATGACGTCAGGCGGGTGGAGTGGATGAGCGAAGTGAAGGCTGAGGGATGGTCAATGGGCGCCAAACCTTCGCCCCGGGCTGAGTGTGACGGTGGGCCGGGGGCAGCTCGCGCTGCCCCACCCGCCTTCCACATTATGGCGAAGCCCACGGGCTCAGCCTGCAACCTCCGCTGCGACTACTGCTTCTTCCTGAAAAAGGAGAAGCTCTACCCGGAAAGCAGCTTCCGGATGTCCGCCGAAGTGCACGAATCGTACATCAGGCAGCTTCTGGAGGCTCACGCTGTTCCCGAGGTGACCATCGCCTGGCAAGGGGGCGAGCCGACCCTGATGGGGCTCGACTTCTACCGCAGGTCTGTCGAACTGCAGCGGCAGTACGCCAGACCGGGCATGCGCATCGAGAACACGTTCCAGACCAACGGCATCCTGCTCGACGAGGAGTGGTGCGCCTTCTTCCGGGAGAACGGCTTCCTGGTGGGCCTGAGCATGGATGGCCCGGCGGATATGCACGACCACTTCCGCAAAGACAGGGCGGGGCGCGGGACGTTCGAGCGGGTGCTGAAAGCCGCCCGGCTGCTACAGGAACAGAGGGTGGAGTTCAACATCCTCTGCACGGTGAACTCGTGGAACGGCAGCCATCCGCTGAGGGTCTACAGGTTCTTCCGGGACGACCTGGAGGCACACTACATTCAGTTCATACCCATCGTCGAGCGGGACAATGAGAGCGGTTTCCAGGAGGGCGAATCGGTCACCGTCCGGTCGGTGCGGCCGGAGCAGTGGGGCCGCTTCCTGATTGATATCTTCGACGAATGGGTGACGCGCGATGTCGGGCGCACGTTTGTGCTCAACTTCGACGGAGCGCTGGCGGGATGGCTGGGACGCGCGGGTACGGTCTGCATCTTCGGGCCAACCTGCGGTCTGGGAATGGCGCTGGAGCACAACGGAGACCTCTACTCCTGCGATCACTTCGTTGAGCCGCGATACTATCTCGGGAACATCCTCGAGACACCCCTCTCCGATCTCGTCGCATGCGAGCAGCAGCGCAGGTTCGGGCTGGACAAGCGGGACACGCTCCCCCGGTTCTGCCGGGAATGCGAGTATCTGTCCGTCTGCAACGGAGAGTGCCCCAAGAACCGTCTCGCGCGCACCCCTGAGGGAGAGCCCGGCCTGAATTACCTGTGCGCCGGGCACAGAGCGTTTTTCGAGCACGCGGATGATCGCATGCGTGCCATGGCGGATCTCATCCGGCGCGGGCGCAATGCTGAGGAGGTCATGACCGCACACGCACGCGGAGGCGAACAGACGGGAGCGCTTGCGGCGCGGGTGCGCAGCCGCGGCGAGACTGTCACCGTGCAGGGAGGTGAGAAGAAGGGACCTAGACCCGGACGAAACGAGCGATGCTTCTGCGGAAGCGGAGTCAAGTTCAAGAAATGTCACGGCAAATGAGCACTGTCACTGGCTGTCACCACTGACCGTGCAGGGAGGCTTCTGAAATGGCAGACAAGAGACCGAACATACTCGTTTTGTGGGGAGATGATATCGGCTGGTGGAACATCAGCTACAACAACCGGGGCCAGATGGGCTATCGGACTCCCAACATAGACCGCATCGCCAATGGAGGCGTCGCATTCACTGACTACTACGGGCAGCAGAGCTGCACCGCGGGCCGCGCCGCGTTTATCACCGGCCAGAACCCACTGCGCACCGGGCTGACCAAGGTCGGCGCTCCGGGGGCGGAAGAGGGCCTGATGGCGGAAGATCCGACGATCGCGGAACTCCTGAAACCCCTGGGCTACATGACGGGGCAGTTCGGGAAGAACCACTTTGGCGACCTGAACAAGTACCTGCCCACCCTCCACGGGTTCGATGAGTTCTACGGCAATCTGTACCACCTGAACGCCGAGGAGGAGCCGGAGAACCCGGACTATCCGAAGGACCCTGTGTTCCGCAATATGATGGGTCCGCGCGGGGTGATCCACTCGTGGGCGACCGACAGGGACGACCCGGCCGAGGAGCCGCGTTGGGGCCGCGTGGGCAGGCAGAAGATCGAGGACACAGGCCCGCTCACGAAGGCACGCATGGAAACCTGCGACGAGGACTTCACCGAGCACACCCTGGACTTCATGGAGCGCGCCCACAAGGCAGGTCAGCCGTTCTTCATCTGGTGGAACGCAACGGCCATGCACGTGTGGACACACTGCGCCAGGAAGCACGAGGGCAAGAGCGGTCAGGGCTTCTACAACGACGCGATGGTCGCGCATGACGAACTCGTCGGGAAGCTGCTGGACAAGCTCGACGAGCTGGGTATCGCGGACAACACCATCGTCGTGTACTCGACAGACAACGGGCCGCACTACAACACGTGGCCTGATGCCGGGATAACGCCGTTCCGCAGCGAGAAGAACACCAACTGGGAAGGCGCCTGGCGCGTGCCGGCGTTTGTTCGCTGGCCTGCCCGGTTCCAGCCGGGCACGGTGGTCAACGACATCGTATGCCATCAGGACTGGCTGCCGACGCTCCTTGCGGCCGCCGGCGAGCCGGACATCAACGCCAGGCTGCTGAAAGGCCACGAGGCAGCGGGCAAGACGTTCAACGTGCACATCGACGGCTTCGACATGGTTCCGTACTTTGCCGGGGAAACGAAGGAGGGCCCCAGGAAGTACTTCGCCTATGTCAACGACGACGGACGCCTCGTCTCGTTGCGCGTCGGTGACTGGAAGGTCGTGTTCGAGGAGCAGCGCGCGAAGCAGATGGCCTGCTGGGGCGAGCCGTTCGTGCATCTGCGCATGCCCAAGCTGTTCCACTTGCGGCGGGACCCCTTCGAACGGGCCGACGAGAACTCGAACTCGTACTGGGACTGGTTCCTTGCACACACCTTCATTCTGCAGGCCGCGGTTGGGGTCGTGATGCACCTGATTGAGACGCTCAAGGATTACCCTCCCAGGCAGAGGCCGGGGTCCTTCAACCTGGACAAGGTCGTCGAGACGATGATGGATGCCGCGGGAGGAGGCAAGCGCTGACCCCGTGACGGAGCGGCGCCGCGCCCGGGCAGGCAACGGACGCAGCGCCTCTTCGCGGCATCTCGCAATGCGGCCATTAATCCGCAAGGGAAAGGAGTGGTCTGATGGATATGGGAGTATTCGCGGCGGCGGTTGCCGGCCTGCTTCTGGCACTGACCATACCCGCAGGAGCACAGCCAAACAACGTTCTGCCGTCGTGGAACGATGGCGAGGCGAAGCGGGCGATCACGGGGTTCGTGGACAGGGTTTCGAAGGAGGGTTCCCCTGGCTTCGTGAAGGCCGCGGATCGTATCGCTGTCTTCGACAACGACGGCACTCTATGGCCGGAGCGGCCCGTAATCGTCCAGCTCGCCTTCGTGCTGGACCGCGCGAAGGCGCTCTCTCCTGAGCATCCCGAATGGAAGGAAAAGGAGCCCTTCGCATCTCTCCTCAAAGGCGACCTTCAGGGCGCGCGGGCCGCGGGCGACAGGGCGATGATGGAGGTTATCGTCGCCACGCACGCCGGCATGACATCGGCGGAGTTCGAAAGGATCGTTCAGAACTGGATATCCAACGCAAGGCACCCGGCAACAGGACGGCTGTACACCGAGATGGTCTATCAGCCCATGCTCGAGCTCTTGGAATACCTCCGCGCGAACGATTTCAGGACGTTCATCGTGTCGGGCGGCGGCATCGAGTTCATGCGCCCCTGGGCCGAGAGAGTGTATGGAATTCCTCCCGAGCAGGTGATTGGGAGCAGCATCCGGACGAAGTTCGAGATGCGCGACGGGCAGCCGGTGCTGGTTCGCCTGCCCGAGGTGAACTTCGTGGACGACCGCGAGGGCAAGCCGGTGGCCATCAACCAGCACATCGGCCGCCGGCCGATTGCGGCATTCGGGAACTCGGATGGCGACCTCGAGATGCTTCAGTGGGTGACTGCCGGAACCGGCGAACGGTTCGGGCTGATTGTGCATCACACCGACGCAGTGCGCGAGATAGCTTACGATCGCGACAATGGCCCGGGGAGTCTTGACAGGGCTCTGGATGAGGCGCGGGCAAGGCGCTGGACTTTAGTGGATATGAAGAAGGACTGGAAGGTCGTCCATGCGCTCGATAAGCAGCAGGCGGCAGGCCTGAAGTGAGGGTGAAAGCATGAATCTGAAAGCGAGTTGGGTACAGTATGCGGTTTTGATCTGTCTGGTCGCGGCGCCGCTGCAGACGCGCGCGGTGGCACAGGGACAGGGCGAGGGCAGCGAGGTGCGGCAGGCGCAGGAGCTGGCGAAGAAGGTCGCCAATCCCGTCGCCAAACTCATCAGCTTCCCTGTCCAGTACAACTACGACAGCGGCTTCGGCCCGGAGGACGGCGGACGGTTGCTGACCAACATCCAGCCCGTCATCCCGCTAACGATCAGCCAGAAGTGGAACCTCATTTCCCGCACGATTGTGCCGGTTATATCGCAGTCCGCGATGTTCGCCGGCGAGGGCAGCGAGTTCGGCATCGGCGACATTACGCAGAGCTTCTTCCTGTCACCCGCGGCGCCTCCGAAGGGCGGGCTGACGTGGGGCGCCGGGCCCGTTCTTCTGTTGCCGGCTGCCACGAGCCACCGGCTTGGCGCGGGAAAATGGGGCGCGGGCCCCACCCTCGTCGTCCTGAAGCAGCAGGGGCCGCACACGACCGGGGTGCTGATGAATCATATCTGGTCGTTGGGCGGCAGCAGCCGGGCGGACATCAGTTGCACTCTCGTGCAGCCATTCGTGTCCTTCACCACCCGCAGCGCCACGACGTTCAGTCTCTCCTCCGAGGCGACCTATGACTGGAAGGCTGAGCAGTGGGCGGTGCCGGTGAACCTGACGGTGGCCCAGCTGACGCGGTTCGGCAAGCTGCCGGTCAGTGTCGGCGGCGGGGTACGCTACTGGGCCGCATCGCCCGACGGCGGCCCGGAAGGCTTCGGGCTGCGCCTGTCGGTGACATACCTTTTTCCGAGGTAGCAGATGAGTACAGCGCGTTACCAGATAGAAGAGAAGAAGAGCCTGGCAGCGTATGAGGATCGCGATGCCGGTTAGACCCGAAAGGCTGCGGAATCGTCGCGAAGCATTCGCTCGCGGGACGGCCATTGAGCCGCGGTGGCCCGTGGTAACCACCATTCTGCTGGTCCTGTACCTTCTGGCGATGCTGCCAGGGCGCATCCGGCTGTTCTCGCCCTGGCAGGTTGGCATCGGCGGGATTGCGCTGATTATACCAGTGGCGGGTGTCGGGCTGTCGAGGGGCAGGACGGTCTGGCTGCTCCTGGAGCGCGCGTCCGTGCTGCTCTTCGTTCTGAGCGCCGGGGTGGCGACGCTCGTCAACCTGTCGAACCTCATTCGCGCGATTCTCTCGCGCTCGGCCGGGCTGAGCGGGATCGAGCTTCTCACATCGAGCATCGCAGTCTATGCAACGAACGTTCTCATGTTCTCCCTGCTGTTCTGGCAGATGGATCGCGGCGGGCCAGAAGCGCGCGCGAACGCGGTGGTCTCAAAGCCGGACTGGCAGTTTCCCCAGACAGCCTGTCCTGAGGAAGCCGCGGACGGCTGGCGTCCGGCCTTCGTAGATTATCTCTGCCTTGCTTTCACGACAGCAACGGCGTTCAGTCCGACCGACGTTCTTCCGCTCACGTCGCGCGCAAAGATGCTCATGATGCTCGAAAGCAGTATCGCGCTCGTCACAGTCGTGCTGATAGCATCGCGCGCGATCAACATCCTTGGAAGTTGACACCTGGACGGCTGCGAATGACACGTTAGGCCCCTGAGGGGATGAGGAGGGGTGTGGACAAGCTGAGCAGATGGACAATATGGGAGGCAGCACCCGGGCTGGCGGCGCTGAGGCGCTACCAGGCGGACTGGCTTCGGTACGACATCGCGGCGGGGGTATCGGTCGCGGCCGTTGCCATCCCGGTCGCGATTGCTTACTCCCAACTCGCCAACCTGCCTCCGGTATACGGCCTGTACTCCAGCATCCTGCCTCTGGTGGCCTATGCCGTTTTCGGCACGTCACGGCAGCTGATCATGGCCCCGGACGCCGCGACCTGTGCCATTGTCGCGGCAGTCGTGCTCCCGCTGGCCGCACACGATCCGGCGAGGCAGGTGTCGCTCACCGTGGCGCTCACGATGCTGACAGGCCTGCTGTGCATAGCGGCGGGCATTGCCCGGCTGGGTTTTCTCACGAACTTCCTTGCGCGCCCGATTCTGGCCGGCTATCTCAACGGCATTGCTATCAGCATCATCGGGGGGCAGCTTGGAAAGCTGTTCGGGTTCGGCGTGAAGCCGGCCGGCATCTTCAGGACGCTGGCGGAGTTCGTGTCGAAGCTCCCGGACACGCACCTGTTGACTCTGGCGGTCAGCGTGGCGTTCTTCGTCCTTCTCCGCGTGCTCAAGCGTACCGCCCCCCGCCTGCCCGCGCCGCTCATAGCCGTGCTGCTGGCAATCGTGGCGTCGCGGTTCTTCGATCTCGGAAGCCACGGGGTTGCGCTTCTCGGCGTCATTCCCGCGGGGCTGCCAAAGCTGATGGCTCCACAGATCGGCCTCAAGGATCTCGAGCCGCTGGCAACCGGCGCCGCGGCGATTGCGCTCATCAGCTTCAACAGCGCCATGGTCACCGCCCGCGGATTCGCGGTCAAAAACCGATACGACCTCGACCCGAACAAGGAGTTCATCGCGCTTGGATTCGCGAACATCGGGGCTGCGGCGCTGCAGGGGTTCGCCGTCAGCGGCGCCGATTCGAGAACCGCCGTCAACGATTCCGTGGGAGGCAAGAGCCAGGTCACGAGTCTGGTTGCGGCGAGTCTGGTCGTTGCGGTCCTGCTCTTCCTGACAGGGCCGCTTGCGCTGCTGCCCACCGCGGTGCTGTCGGCGGTGCTGGTGAACGCGGCGCTGGGCCTCTTCGATATTCGGGGGCTCGCCAGGCTCCACGGCATCAGCCGCAAGGAGTTCAACCTGTCAATAATCGCTCTGCTGGGTGTCGTGACGGCCGGCGTCCTTCCGGGCGTCCTTTTCGCGGTCGGGGTCGCGTTGTTCCAGCTTCTGGTTCGATCCTCGTGTCCCAACGATGCCGTTCTGGGAAGGGTACCCGGCATGGATGGTTACCACGACATCAGGGCGTACCCCGGGGCCGAGACCATACCGGGCATGGTCATTTTCCGCTTCGACGCGGCGCTTGTCTTCTTCAACGCGGATCGTTTCGAGTCGCGCGTGTTGGCGGTCGCAAAGGCCGAGCAGGCGCACTGCTTCATTATGGACGCCGAGACGATACCGACCATAGACAGCACGGGCGCGGAAGCAATGGCGGAGGTGTGCACTGCCCTGGCCAGTCAGGGCGTTGCATTCGCGCTGGCGGAGGCGAAGCGGCCCATCCGCCAGATGGCTGAGCGGATGGGCCTGCTGGAACAAATAGCGGGCGGCAGGTCTTTCCCGACCCTCGATGAAGCCGTCGCTCATTGCAGCGGCGAGCGGGGCCAGGCCCTTGACAGACGGAAGCGCGGCCCGCCGGGTGGCAGCGACATGGCATGAGGACCCTCACGCGGCGCCCATCCCGGACCGGGGCCGCGCCGGGCGAAGTGTCCGGGCAGTGCAATACGGCGCCCGCTGTACTCGGTTACGGCGCGGTCAGCCGATAAGGAAGCGATTGGAGGAAGCTGGAGATGAAAAAGGCAGTCAGCATGGCGGCTATGCTTGGGCTTATCGCCGCCTTGGCGCCGCGCGTAATCGCGGCAGATGTGGCGGCGCAGCGCGCGGTCAAGCAGATCGGCAAACCCGCCGTCATATCGGTGTTCACGCGCACTGAGAGGGTGCGCGTTCTCGCGATAGATCAGGCGAAGCGAACGGTGAAACTTAGAACGTCCGACGGAGACCTGGGAATCTACAAGGCCGGCAAGGACGTGCGCAACCTGGGGCAACTGAAGCAGGGAGACGTCCTGACAGCCACCGAGACGGAGCGCTTCGTGATCTATGTGAGGCAGAGTAAGGAGCAGCCATCCGCAAGCGAGAGCTTCACCCTTGCCCTGGCTCCCAAAGGAGCCAAGCCGGGCCTTGTCGCGACGGAAAAGGTCAGGCTCACCGGCAAAGTGCAGATGGTTGATTACAGGAAGCGAACGGTGACAATCACTGGCCCGGCCGGCAAGACCAGGGTCTTCGATGTTGCCCGCGACGTGAAGAACCTGCAGGAGGTAAGGCCTGGAGATCAGGCGGTGGTGGACTATACGGACACCCTGAGTATAGTCACCACCGCCCCGGCTGAGTAGGAGACATCGCCAGGGGAGAGGGGTGAGACGATATGGCATCAACACAGGCCCTCCAGAGAACAGGGGACGATCTGGCGATGGACAGAACCGTGCTTGCGGCGGAGCGGACGCTCATGGCATGGATCCGGACAGCATTCTCGATGATCAGCTTCGGGTTCACCATGTTCAAGTTCCTGCAGCAGGTGCAGAGTGCGTCGGGGACGCGCGCGGGCGTCCACGGACCGCGCAACCTTGCCATGGTTCTGATAGGGCTCGGAACGATGTCCCTCATCGCGGCCATTGCTCAGCACATCAGCTACATGAACCGTCTGGGGCGTGGGCGCGGGGCGCCGTGGTCGCTGGCGACAGTGGTGGCGCTTCTGGTTGTGCTGACAGGCCTGCTCGCCTTCGCCGGGGTCGCCGCTCGCCATGGTCCATTCTGATGCAGAGTATGCTCCACGACGGGTGGCCAGAGCCGATAGTCCCGGCGACTGCGGCGCTGCTCCTGTCCGGGGTGTTCGTCGTGGGACGCCGGCTGGGAATCCTGGACAGGAAATACCGCGGGCGCAGGAGGCTGTTCTCTGCCGCGGCAGGCGCTTCGGTGGCCTACATCTTCGTGAATGTGATGCCGGAACTCGGCCAGTTCCAGGCTGCGTTCTCGCAGGCCGCCGCTCGACGAAACCTGCCCTTCCCGGAATACCGGGTCTACACCTCAGCGCTGATGGGGTTCGTGTTGTTCCACGGGCTCGACAGCCTGGTGATGGCGAGCCGAACGGAGACGCACCAGGAGCCGTGCGGCCATGTCAACGAGACAGCCATCGGCGCCATCCAGATCGGTGGCTTCGCGATGTACTGCGCCCTGATCAGCTACCTGATGGTCGGCTGGACCCGCGGCAGCGCGACGCTGGCGCTGTACTGCACGGCCATGGCTTTCCATTTCTTCGTCATAGACCACTCGCTGCGATCGGAGCACGGGGTGCGTTACGACGGATGGGGACGCTGGATACTGGCGCTGGCGACGCTGGCCGGATGGGCGGTGGCGAGGCGTTTGATGATGCCGGACGCGGCGATGGCGACGCTGCAGGGTTTCGTGGCTGGCGGGGTTACCATCAACAGCGTCAAAGACGAGATCCCTGCGGCCGGCGAGGGGCGCTTCGGTTACTTCGCCATGGGTGCGTTTGCGTTCGCACTGTTGATGATGCTGAGCTGCAAGCAGGAGTGATGTGCCATGACTGACCTTCAGATGACAGTCGGGATTGCGTTCCTTCTGGTGATGATGTTCGCCATGGGGTGCGAGGCGGAACTGCCGGAGATGATCTCGCAGGTGAGGAAGTACCGCCTTGCGGTGTCCGCGCTTCTGGCGAACCTGGTGCTGGTGCCGCTTCTGGGAATCGCGGTTGTGGCGCTGTTCCATCTAAAGGGTGATTACGCGGACGCTCTTCTGATCCTGGCGGTTGCCCCCGGCGCCCCGTTCTCCGCCAACTTCACCAGCAAAGCCACGGGCGCCATCAACGTCGCGGCGTCTCTGCTGTTTGTCCTTCTGCTGACGTCGGTGGTCTTCACGCCGCTTGCTGCGAATCTGCTGCTGCCCGGGACGGCGGCAGTCAGCCTGCACTACGCGAGAGCCATCGCCGCGATAGCGCTGGTGCTGGTGCTGCCGTTCGCTCTGGGGCAAGTCTTCAAGAAGAACACGGGGCATCTCGCCACCCTCGTTTCGCGCGCCGCCACCGTGCTGGCGCTGGTGATATTCGTGAGTTTCATGGTGCTGTCGGCGGCTGCCGGCAAGCAGGCGAGAACAGCAATCGGCGGCGAGACCGTGCTCGCGATACTGGCCTTTGCCGCCGGGGCCATGCTCATCGGATGGTTGGCAGGCGGTCCTGAGCGGCCAGACCGCCAGGTGATGGCGATTGGCACCGGCATGCGCAACGTCGCGGTCGCGTCTGCGCTAGTCCGGTCTCTGGGAAGTCAGGCGGGGCAGCAGGTTATCGTCGCGTTCTTCTCCGTCGTCGTTCCGCTAAGCCTGCTGCTCACGATCGCCGAGACGGTGAGGTCGAAGCGCAGGGCTTTGAGTGCAGAGCCTTCCGGCCAGATGGCGGGCGAACCCTGATGCAGGCGGGAACCGGGCGAATCGGCGGATGGCGTGGGCGGCATCCGGCGCCCGGTGGCCCGCCGGAGAGGAATGAGTCGAGAAAGGAGGTGGACTTACTGGCGGAATCCTGCGGTGAGTTGTTCGCAGAGCGAATGAGATTACGGCGAGCCAACCCGCGATAGCGGGACGCGGTCTCGCGGTGAGGGTAACGGGTCTCGTGAGAGACAAGGAGGTACGGATCGGATGTCAGCAAAACACAGATCGTTGGGAGTTGCGCTGCTGGTGGCGCTGTTGGCCGCGTCGGCGGCGAGTGCGCAGTTCGCCCCTGAAGAGTCGCAGTGGCAGAACTCGTGGACCGGATACATGTGGTTTCCGGGCTTCCAGGGGAACGCGGTTATGCAGGGAAACCCCGTGGACGTGGATGTCAGCGTCGGGGACACGATTGACGCCCTCAGCGATATGGAGGTGAGCTTCTCGGCCCATTACGAGGGCCACCGGAGGCCATGGGGCGTCATCGCCGACTTCATGTACTGGCGAATGGAGCAGCAGTTCGTGCATCCCGACTATGGCGATGTGGAGGTGAAGCCCCGGCAGCTCGTCGCCGAGCTGGCTGGAGCCTACACGGTTGGCGAGAAGCTGATGGGAGACGTCGTGACGCAGAGGACCGAGGCCCTCGTGGGCGCCCGCTACAACATGCTCAAGATGTCTGTCAGCCTCGAGGAAGGTGACTTCTACGCCAGCAAGAGCAAGAACTACGTTGATCCGTTCGTTGGCGCGAGGATCTTCCAGGCGCTGTCTGACAAGTGGGGGGTCAACCTCAGAGCGGACGTCGGCGGATTTGGCATCGGTTCGGAGATGGCCGTGAACGTCGTCGGGACGCTCGGGTACACCATCAGGCCCAGGAACTCCATTCTGCTCGGATGGCGCTACTACTCGCAGGACTATGAGTCGGGGAGCGGCGATAGCGAGTTCAAGTGGGATGTTGACCAGAGCGGGCCGTTCCTGGCCTGGCAGACCCGGTTCTGAGCTGAACCGCCCGCGGGGAAGCGGCGGCGTTCGGGGTGGGACGCCGCCTGCCCTCGGACCCGGGTGACCCGGACACTTGCGAGAGCGCGTGATGCCGGGGTGAAGAACTTATCTCGCGACTGGCTGACGGATGCGCTCGAGCAGGTCTACCCCATGCCCCGAAACGGGCGGAGGCACCAGGAGGCTGCCTGAACGGCCGCCGGGAGCCGCACGGCCGAGACACCCGGGCACGACCAGATCCGTTACCAACTGCGCTCGCGAGCGCCGGACGCAGAGGCCGGCGGGCGAGCCTGGAAATCCCGAGATCGGGCGGGGTCACGCCCTGTGCGCCCTGCAAGGGCGCGGATCCTGGCACGGGCAGCCCTGCGAAGGGCAGCCCGATCGTGACGGAGCGGGCAGGCCATCGAGCCTGATTCTGATTGTGGAGGGACATCCCAAGCCTATCGAACTCCTGCTCTGATCAGGCCGGTCAGGGTCTGAGAACCTGCCGCGCAACCTCCTCCCGGAGCTTCTGCGTGCGCCTTGCGTTCATCCGCCGCACCAGTGCCATTGTAGCCTGAGGGTGACTACGGCGCCGGCGGAAGCCCGCTACCCCACAAACTCTGGATGTCAGCCGAACTCCGCACCCGTACAAGCGGTAACAGGGTCTCCCCTGCTCTTGTGCACGAACTGATGCCGGTGACGGTTATGAACGCATCCACGGCGGGCAGGGTCAGGCCAGGGGCCCACACTCGGACGCCGTCGTGTCCGTCAGCATCCTTCACCCGCGAGCCGTCCCAGACTGTGAAGAACTGCCCGCCGGGGTCAACGAACGTCACCTTGCCGAAGACCATTGCGAGCAGCCCGATATTGTTGAGGCCCGTGCAGCCGATGACACCCTGCTGCAGGCCGAACGCAGCGCCGCCAAGGTACTCCTGCGCCATCAGAACAGGCGCGAGGACATCATTGGACAGTGTTTCGGGCGTCACCGGCGATACCTCAGACGACAGCACAGATCGCTCATCTTGTCCGGGGACGGTTTGCAGAGTGCCGGCGACATAGACTAACTGGCCTTCGGAAACCGCCGCAGTCGTCTCCACCCTTATGCCGGCGCCCCTGTCCTGCCGCTGCACGTAGATGAAGCCGAGTTCTGTGAAGCATGCGGAGACAACCACGTTCTTGAAGCCAACAACAGTTCCATCCGGGAAGGCACTCTTGACTTCGCCTATGTTCATGTCATACACGATGACAGCGGCCGGGGCTTCGAAAGCTCCGATATCAGCAGTTGCTTCCCCTGAGGCGTCGCCATCGAGCGGACGCAGTGTGCTGTCGAAGTCCGCCGCCGGAGCGTCCGTGTTCGTGGCTGCGTCAATGCAGGGGGAGCCCTCCTGAAGGTGGTAATCTCCGGCAGCCCTGTCGGCAAAGGCAGGATCGGCCAGCACGTTGCCAGGGCCTTCCGACACTCCGGCAAAGTCGCCTTCTGAGTTCTGGTAGAACGCATTGGTCCGCAAGGCCGGCTGCGTACCCGTGCCACCATAGACACCAGAAGAACAGAAGGCGATGATGTTGTTGCTGAGCGTGCCCCCGCCTGACTCAAGATAGGCCACACCCCCGCCGCCTCGCGCCGCCGTATTGCCGACCATCGTGTTGTTGACGATACTGGGATTGGCCCGGGTTGAGGCCACCGCGCCGCCAAAATCGGACTGGGCGACGCATCCTGTCATGACGTTGTTCGAGACCGTGCTGGTGGCTCCGTTGACGAGATACACCGCCCCGCCGCTCGACAAGGCGCTGTTGCCCGTGAACAGGTTGGCAGTAACCTCGCCGCGGCAGCCGTTGCATCCCACGCCGCCGCCGGAGTACGCAGTGTTGCCCGTGAACGTGTTCTGCCGGATGAGGGGATGGCTCAGGCCGTAGTTGTACACTCCACCGCCGACCTGGGAGCTGTTGCCGAGGAAGGTATTGAGTGAGACCTCACCACTGCCATGAGCCAGCGCGAGCGCGCCGCCGTAAACGGCCCGGTTGGATGTGAACGTGTTTCCGTGAACAGCGACCCTTCCGAACAACAGCAGCGCCGCGCCGCCATTGATGCAGTTGGGGCTGCCGTTCTCCTTGAAGTGATTGTTCTTGAGAACGATCTCACTATTGCAGTACAAGCCTGCCCCCTGTGCGGCCGCATTGGCGACGATGACGCAGTTCTCGACCGTCACGCAGGCATCGAGCGCATATATCCCTCCGCCGTAACGGACGTTGCCCTGCGAGGCGCCGATACCGTTGGTGATGGTGAAACCGTCAATGAGGGTGGAGAGATCCGCGCCAGTTGGCACGGTGACAACCGCACCACGCGTCTGGCCATCGATTTCGGAGATGCAATTCAGGAAGTCGCGTTCATCACGGGTGTCCTCGTCGCCTTCAAACCCGCCGTAGAGACGAACGCCGCTCTTGTGCGTGAGTCTCTCAGCGTACGTTCCGGCAGCGACCCAGACCTCATCGCCACACACGGCCGCGTCTATCCCTGCCTGGATCGTGCGCTTCGCCGAGGCCCAGGAGGCCCCGTCTGCCTCATCGTTTCCGCTGGTGCTGACGTAGATGACAGCTGCGTTCGCGGCACACGACAGAGCAAGTGTCACCGCCAGAGTCGCCAGGAGAAGCCTGTGAAGTCCATCCAGTCGAGTCGTTCTGTTTGCAGTCATTGCGCTTGTGCTCTTGCGTGGGGAGTGACACCCTCCGACTCCGCACCATGCCTGTCCCAGTGTAGACGCCCGGCTATCCGATGTCAACGACGTTCATTTGTACCAAAGATCGGGGGCGGGTCAGGGCAAACTGGTCGCGGCGGGCAAGTACTTCATGCGCAGGCACTGCTATGATCTCGCGTACGACAGCCAGAGGGAAGACGAGATGAACCGGCAACTGCGGAAGGCGCAAGAGATACGGCGGCGCCTGGGCTGTTCCGAGAGCCTGGCGGAACCGATTCTCACGAAGCCGAAGGGCATGCACTGGAAGACCTTCGACCGGCTGCGCAACGAGGGCAGAGGAAGCGCACCTGCAGATGTGGCAAGGCATCAGCGCGCTGGAGGAGAAGGAGACGAAGCGGCGGCGGTAGGGGGCTGCGGCCCAGGTGGGGACACCCGGGCTGATGGAATTCCGCAGCGCCCGCCCGGCTTCGGGAATTGCGGCTTCAGATCAACGAGAGGCTGGCGGTGTCTGCCATTCGCGAAGGATGAACTCACACCTGGCGTGTCCACTTCTCCGGGGGAAGTCCAGGCCGCAACTCCTCGTCCCCGTGCTCCGTGGCGGCCGCCTGCTCGGGCGCGAGGGCCTCGCGGTGCCTTTGCGGCAACGCTCTGCTGCCTCCCTCCGCCCCCACATGCCTGATTGCGTGGGCTACCCACGCCAGGCCGATGCAGCCCACCACGATGTCCGTCAGCAGCCGCCCACCGAACAGCCCGGCGATGCCCCAGTAGTGCGCCCCGATGTACGAGCACGGGATCAGCAGCACGATCACCCGCACTGCGTTCAGCACGGTCGCCTCGGCCGGCCGGTACATGCCCGTCAGGAAGAAGCCGCAATAGCGGTGCACCTCCATCATCCCATACCCGAACGAGATGATGCGGATGTACAGCACCAGCGTGTCGGCCACTTTGGGGTCATCCGTGAACACCGACGCGAGCCAGCGTGCCCCCGCGAAGAAGGCGACCGTCACGAAAGCGCCGTAGCCCAGCGCAAACAGCGTGGACACCCTCTGGGCCTGGCGCACCCTGTCCATGCACCCTGCGCCGAAGTTCTGGCTCACGAACGGCGTCAGCGATATCCCCAGCGCCATCGGGACGACGAAGGCGAACATCTCGATGCGTCCCGCGGCCCCGCTGGCAGCGACCGCCTCGTGCCCGAATCCGCTCAGAATCTTCGTGATGATGGATGCGGAGATGGGCATCAGGATGAGGCTCAGGATGCTCGGCACGGCGAAGCGGGTGATCCGGCGCGCGGACCGGCCGAGCCCCTTCGTGCTCCATGCAAACAGACGGTGCTTTCTCCAGAACAGGTCCATCAGCCAGACGGTGGAGATGGTCTGGGCCACCACCGTCGCCATCGCGGAGCCGCGGATGCCCATGGCCGGCCATCCGAAATACCCGAAGATCATGATGGGGTTGAGGACCAGGTTCAGCAGCGTCCCCACGATCATGAACAGGCTGGCTGCTTTCGAGTCTCCCACGGAGATGAGCACGCCGCTTCCGAGCATCGGCAGGGACATGGATACGGCCCCGATGTACCAGATGACCATGAACCCGCGGATCAGCGGCATCAGTTTCTGGTCGGCGCCGAGCTTGAGGAAGAGCGGTTCAAGCAGCAGATATCCTCCGATGGACATCAGGATGGACATGAGCACTGTCAGTACCACGCCGTGCGTCAGCACGCGGGCGGCGTCCGAATGGTCGCTGCGGCCGACCGAGTTTGCGACGAGCACCGTGACCCCCGGTATCACTCCGCGTGCCACGCACGTAAGAAGCATCACCACCGGGAAGATGTAGCCCATCGCGGCCAGAGGAAGTGTGCCGAGCTGCGCCACGAACCAGGCATCCGTGAGCCCGTATGCGTTCATGGCGAATGTGCCGGCGAGCATCGGAAACGCCATGGAAAAGAGCGCTCTGGGGACGCTCTTCTGCACCAGAACGGGCGTTTCAGGTTTCGTAGTCTTCTCGGTCAGAGGTAGCGCGGTGTCCGTCACACCTGGATATCTAGCACATTCGGCCCGGCGCCCGCCCGGAGGCGGTCCGGGCGGCTGGCAGTCCTGCGCAGGTCTGAAGACTCCACGGTTACCGCTCGGTGACCGCGCAATCAGCCGCACGTGCGACGAGGATGGGCAAGGGAGTCCGGTGCACCCGGCGCCGCCACTGGGCGGCAGCATCCGGGCGTATGCCCCGACGGATGTTTCTGTTCCAGCACACGGCGGAGGGAGGGGTGAAGGGCAGTGAGATGGCTCTCTGCCCTTCGCTTCTCCGGGGACATTCGTCCCGCCACGTCACACAGGGGACACATGTCCCGGGAGAACGTTACGTGCGCGAGGCATCTCACGCACGATCGTCGAGACTTGGTTTCGTCGACAAGTGCAACTTGCCGACGAGCGTGTGATACGGCAACGCGGGAAACCCGTCCGCTGCGACGTGCTGTACCGCCTGCTTCTAGTACGAGGCGGCCTTGTATAGCGAATCCACGAATAGCTGCCACCCGCTGTCTGTCAGCATGGACGGCGCCGTGTTGTAACCCCATTGCCAGAAGTCTCCCTCACGCGCAAACGGGAAGGAGAAGCCCAGCGCCGGGTGCGACAGCAGATGGACGCAGTTGATGCCGCGGTCGGACACGCTGCAGGTCATCGCCGGACTGTTCAGAAGCCCAACCGTATCGCCGGCGGCGTACGGCAGTTTGTACGGATACCGCGTTATCGAGGTTGACTCCAGTGTGCCGGACGATATGCTTGAAGTTGTCGAGTTGGCGTAACCGATATGCAGGTCCGGCGATGTCACCTGATCGAAGAACCTGGCCCCACCTTCGCCTATGCCGAAGATTGGCCGTCCACCTGCCAGCACGTTGCTCACGGCCGCGGCGTTGGTCCACAGTCCGGTATCCGCGGCCAGCATAACAAGAGCGTACTCCGAGAAGTCGTGCGTCGCCGCCGAGTTGACTGGACTTCCCCCGAAAAAGTGGACACCCTAAGTGTGAGTTATCGAAAGGGTGTTTGAGAG
>MTKZ01010666.1_pt1 | contig 32221 bp, 27 predicted proteins | sample 1042781 | NCBI WGS metagenome assembly MTKZ01 (sample SAMN06212207, study PRJNA360539) | anaerobic digester metagenome | biome: Wastewater treatment plant; material: sludge; isolation source: anaerobic digester fed with sludge from wastewater treatment plant | place: Denmark: WWTP Viborg ...
GATCGGGAATGTTCCGCTGTTGTTGTCGGCCATGCCGTGAATAAGCATTATGGGGTCCTTTACCTTGTCGGCATTCATGAAGGGAGACATCGTATTATACACGTCCGGTGCTTCCCAGTAATTCCGTCTTTCATTCTGAAATCCGAAGGGAGTAAGGGTCCTGTTATATGCTCCGCTTTCTGCAATTCCTGCTGCAAACAGCCGGCTGTGCGAGAGAAGATTGGCAGTCATGAAAGCTCCGTATGAATGGCCGCTCACGGCCACCCTCTCACGGTCGGTAACTCCCATCTCCACGGCTTTGTCAATAGCTGCTTCCGCGTTAGCCACAAGCTGTGCAACGAAGGTGTCGTTGGGTTCCTTTCCCTCAACGCCCACAATGGGAAATGAAGCATCCATAAGGATTGCATAGCCCTGGGTCACATAAACAAGGGCCGATGCCGGACTTATCCTTGTGAATGAATACGGTGAGCCGCTTACCTGTCCGGCTGCCGAAGGATCATTAAATTCGCGGGGGTAAGCCCATAATAGTGTGGGGAGGGGGCCATCCCTTTTCCTGTCGTAACCCTCAGGAAGATAGAGGGTGAAAGACAGTTCAACGGAGTCGTTCCTCCTGTACCTTACAAGTTCTTTATGTATCCCGGCAAGCTGCGGGTAGGGATTATCGAAACTGGTGACCCGGATTGTTTTTCCCGTTTTAAGGTTACGCAGGTAGTAATCGGGGACCTCAGTAACCGATTGTCTTGTAGTAAGTATAAGACCCTTAGCGATGTCGATTACGGTTACCGGCGTTTCGTAGTAAGGTGCCTCCGATCTCCAGAGCCTTGTTGTCCTGCCTCCTTCAATTTCATATTTGTCGATAAATGGCCGGTCACCTTCAGGGGAGGCTCCGCTGCCGGAAAGAAGTAAAGATTTTCCCCTGTCGGAGAACAGAAGGGCATTCCTTCCATACTGGTTCGGCCCTGTAATAAATCTGCCGGGATTATTATANNTTGAACGAGCTGGTAATTACAGTCCTGCTTCTTGCCGATCCCTCTGTTATCATTGCCAGATCATACCCGCCCCATGTTATTCCGTTGAATCGCAGTGCAGTAGCCACAAGTTTCAGAGGTTCACCCGAGAAGGGCGGATCGAGAGTATAAATCTGGTCATGGAACTCCATCTGATTTTTCATATCTCCCCCGTCAAGAGCTTCGACCCAGAACACGGTTGCCGGTTTGTCGTCGCGCCAGTCGAAGAACCTTGGTCCGGGAAGGACCATATCATAACCTCTTGGCTCATTTTCCACGAGAGGTCTGTCGAGAAGGGTTTTTACCACGGTGCCGTTCATATCCCAGATCTGTATCAGTTCGGGGAAATTATAATAAGGCACGACATATGAGAATGGTCTCATGATCGATGTGACCATCAGATAGTTCCCATCGGGCGAGGGAGAAGCATCCGTTATCATTGCAGCTTCTCCAAGCGCTTTGCTGGTGGTTCCATTCCAATGCATAAGCCTTGACCTGGCAAAATATTCAAATACCGCCTCATCGGTCTGATCTCTGAGCAGGTCCTGATAGGTTGCCGCCTGTCCCTGTTTCCCAAGGTTCTCCTGGACCACCGGTCCATCGGGGACAGGACTGCGAAAAGGCAAAGAACCCCTGCCGGGATCTGTTGCCAGATAGATGAGTCCGGAACTTCCCGGAAGCCACGAGACCGGATTTCCGAACACCATGTTAAGGTTTTCCGCTATTCTGACAGCTTTGGCGGGGTTAACATCGCAAATCCATAGCTCTATCCCGCGTGAAGTGGTATTCGTAAATGCGAATCTGCTTCCGTCGGCTGACCACAGGGGAGATCCGAGAGCGGCATTGACAGGAATACCGGAAATAATTCGGGGATTTGTTCCGTCGATATTCATGAGCCTGAAGCCCTTGTTAAGGGTCTGCCTTCCTGGTCCGTTTGTAGCCGGATTTATTCTTATCCCTCCAAGTCTGAGCTCCTCGGCCGACAGTTCCTTCATCGTAATTATCGGAGGTCTGTCTATAACGACTATGACCGACCCGTCGGGGCTTACTGATACAACCGGCGTTGAAGGAGCATCCACTATTTTTACAATATCATCCGGAGGCATCTGGTATTTCAGAGGCTCCTGGGAAAATGAAACATGAAAGGATGTGGCTCCCGTCATGAAAAAAAGGAATAAAATTCTCTTTATCATCTGCGGAAATTTTAGGATTTACTTACAGTTATTTTCAAATATACCATTTATGAAGGATCAGTTACTGAAAATTAATACTTCTTTACTTATTGTACACATAACATTTAACTTTTATTACTTTTGCCGCGATATTTGAAAAACTGTTATAAAAACAAGAACGATTATCAATGACTGACTTTTTTGAAGACAAGATATCGGAACGGCTTGGCGGGAAGGGCTTTGGCAAATCAACGGAGATTTATAAATTCGAAATGATCAAAAGGGCCAGGGCAGAGGCAAAAAAAGCACATCCCGGCACAGAACTCATCGATCTTGGTGTGGGAGAACCTGATTGTCCGGCTGATCCTCTTGTTGTGAGAGCACTGGCGGAAGAAGCAGGCAAACCGGAAAACCGCTGGTATGCCGACAACGGCATACCTGAATTCCGTGAAGCTGCTTCGGGGTATATGAAAAGGGTCTACGGTGTTTCAGGGCTGGATCCTGACGAAGAAATAGTACATGGTATAGGCTCAAAACCCATTCTTGCCATGTTGCCCCTCTGCTTTATTGATCCGGGTGATATACTCCTGACAACCGTACCGGGATACCCGGTGGCTGCTACTCACACAAAATATCTCGGAGGGAAGGTTTATGAACTTCCGCTTTATGCCTCGAACGGGTTCCTGCCAGATCTGACTGCCATTCCACCGGAGGTTCTCAGAAAAGCCAGATTGTTCTATATGAACTATCCAAACAATCCAACAGGTGCTGTTGCCACACCTGAATTTTTCAGGGAAGTAGTCCGCTTTGCCGAAAAACACAATATAGCTGTAGTAAATGATGCGGCATACGGAGCTCTTACCTATGATGGCAATAAGCCCCTTAGCTTTCTTTCTATCGACGGGGCAAAGGATGTCGGGATAGAAGTTCATTCCTTATCGAAAGCTTTCAATATGACCGGATGGAGGATTGGCTTCGTCTGTGGCAACAGAAAAGCCGTCAAGGCGTATGCGGCTGTCAAGGACAATTCCGATTCGGGTCAGTTCAGAGCCATTCAGAAGGCAGCAATAAAGGCTCTTGAAAATACGCATATCACAGAGGAAACAAGGGAAAAATACTCAAGAAGATTTGATCTGCTGGTCGGTGCTCTTAAGGAAGCCGGATTTGATGCCGCAAAGCCGGGAGGTACCTTTTTCTGTTATGTGAAGGCACCTGTTGGGACACAAGGAGGTTTAACATTTAAAAGTGCCTCGGAATTTTCAGGCTTTCTGATCAGGGAAGCGCTTATTTCAACTGTTCCATGGGATGAAGCCGGCAGTTATGTAAGGTTTTCTGTTACTTTTGAAGCTGATTCTCCTCAACGTGAGAAAGAGGTGATTAATGAGATGAAAAAAAGACTGAAATCTCTGAATCTGAAATTTTAAGGGGTATGGGTAAAATCAGGATCGGCATAGTCGGTTACGGCAACCTGGGAAGAGGGGTTGAGTCGGGGATAAGGCAGAATCCCGATATGGAGCTCGTTGCAGTTTTTACAAGACGTGATCCGGTATCTTTACAAATCTCAACATCCGGTGTAAAAGTATGCAGATACGAGGAAATTGAGAGTTATAAAGGCAGTATTGATGTGATGGTGTTATGCGGAGGAAGCGCCACTGACCTCATCTGTCAGACTCCTGAGATTGCCAGGCATTTCAACAGTGTCGACAGTTTTGACACTCATGCCAGGATCCCTGAGTTTTATTCGGCGGTTAACGAAGCAGCGCTTCAGGGGAAGCATGTAAACATCATTTCAGTGGGGTGGGACCCGGGGATGTTTTCTATTGCCAGGGTATATTCAGGGGCAATTCTACCGCAAGGAAAAGACTACACCTTCTGGGGACCCGGAGTTAGCCAGGGTCATTCTGATGCCATAAGGAGGATCAGGGGAGTCAGGGATGCAAAGCAGTACACCCTTCCCGTCGAAAGTTCGGTCGAAAGGGTCAGGAAAGGGGAAAATCCCGACCTTACAACCAGGCAGAAGCATACAAGGCTCTGTTATGTTGTTGCTGAAGAGGGGGCTGATATCGCTTTGATCGAAAAAGAGATAAAGACCATGCCTAACTATTTCAGCGATTATGAGACCACGGTGAGATTCATACCTGAAGATGAGTTCCGGAGAGATCACGGAAGAATGCCTCACGGGGGTTTTGTTTTCAGAAGCGGATCTACGGGAGAAAACGGGCAGCATTCACAGCTTATTGAATATTCGCTTAAGCTGGATTCAAACCCGGAATTTACATCAGCTGTTCTTCTCGCCTATGCCAGGGCGGCTTTCAGACTGGCTGAAAAGTCTGATTTCGGTGCAAAGACTGTTTTTGATATCCCTCCTGCATTTATTTCCCCGCTTGGAGGAGACCAGTTAAGAGAAAAATATCTTTAATGAGAACAGACTACAGGGACGATATTACAAATGCCTTAAAGGTTTTAAGGGAAGACGGTGTTATTCTGTACCCCACGGATACTGTATGGGGACTAGGATGTGATGCCACAAGCGCAGCAGCCGTTGAAAAGATCTTCAGCATCAAGCAGAGGTCAGGCGGCAAAAGCCTGTTAGTTCTGGTAAACGGATTGACCATGCTGGAGCGTTATGTCAGGAGTATTCCCGGCGTTGCTTCAAACCTGCTGGAGGTTACCGACAAACCCCTGACCATTATCTATCCTGCAGGAAGAAATCTCGCGCCGGGAATTTGCGGCGAAGACGGTTCAGTGGGAATAAGGATCTGCGAAGATGGTTTCTGTAGCGAGCTGATCGGGCGATTACGGAAACCGCTTGTCTCAACCTCGGCAAACATGAGCGAAATGCCCGCTCCCTCTTTTTTTGGCGAGATTGATGAGAGAATAATAAAGTCGGCAGATTATGTTGTCGGATACAGGCAGGACGACACGATAAAAAAAACACCATCACCGGTGATCAAAGTCAGCGATGATGGTGTTATAAAAATCATCCGTCAGTAATCAGACTAGTTGGATCTTACGTGCCCTGAGCCGGATACCCTTGCATTTATGCGGGGATTTCCCGAATAGGTTACATTTCCGCTTCCCGACACCTGGGCATCGAGTTTTTCGCCGACGCTGCAGCGGCAGTTACCGCTTCCTGAAATGCTTACCGATAGCTCGCCTATCTTTATCTGATCGCCGTTAAAATTCCCCGAGCCGCTGATGGAAATCTCACCTTCCTCAATACTACCTTCTGAGCCAAGGTTTATATTTCCCGAACCCGATATGCTGCAGTCGAGCTCTCCGACCTCCAGTCTTTCTGTGTATAGTTTTCCGCTTCCGCTAACTGAAAGATTAAGCTCTGAAGCCTTTACAGGATCCATTATCTGTACCTTTCCTGAGCCAGAAACGCCGACTCCCTCAAGTGAGGGCATTGTAAGGTGAATCGTCACCCTTTCATCATTAAGTGAAAACCTCCAGTTTTCCTTCCTTATAGTCAGGCGGTCGCCCGAGACGATGGTTTCGATATCGTCAATTACATCCCTGTCTCCTTCAATTTCAAGACGGAAATCTGAGCCTATCTTCAGGAAAAGATCTCCGGAGACGCCAAAACTTACTTCAGTGAAACCGCGTACATCCCTTGTCTCCTTCGACTGGGCAAGAACAGTGCCCGGTATGGAAAGGATGGACATAAGCATTAAAAATGAGCATGTTAATTTCTTCATTACGTTAATTGTTTTAAAGATTCAGGCAATTTTATATAAAGACAGGAAAACTTGCCCCATGCTGCAGCAAAACGGAAAATTTGCAGAAAAGACTGTGATTTTTTCAGTTCAGGTCGATAAGTCCCTCGGGAAGTCTGACTGTAATTGTTTTCCGGCGAAGGTCTGAAGTAATAATGAAGTCCTCATGAAAAGGCATCAGAATCTCCTTGTTCTCGGGAGATATTATCTTCAGAAGGTCATGGCCTGGATTAGGTATTATTTCTTTCACCTCCCCAACCAGTTTTTTATTCTCAAGGACCACCCTGAATCCGGAGATGTTAAGCGGATCCGGCTTTTCTCCTCCCCCTTCTTCAGAAGCAAGAAAGATCCTGCAGCCTGAAAACTCAGCTATCTTCCCATACGATTCATAGCCTTCGAATGAAATTCTGAGGATATTGCCGCCCTGATATGTCAGTGAGGAAATAAAAAAAGGAACCGGTTTCCCTGCTATTTCAAGGAAAACCGATTCAATATCCGGTATATTTTCAACAAATTCCTGTTCCAGTCTGACTGATACGGACCCGTCGGGCATGTTGATCTTTGAGATTTTCCCGAGCAGTATCTTGTTTTTGTAAGTCATCGGATTCAGGATCCGCCTGTCTTCCGGTCTATTCCTGAGGTTTCTCCTCAGCGGCCGGTTCGTCGGAAGCTTCAGCCGGGCTTTCTTCTGTCACCTCTGCTGCTGCTTCGGGCTGTGATTCAGCCTCGGCTTTTGCGGCAAGGTCCTGTTGTCTTTTCAGGAGGCGGGCTGATCTTTCCTCATTTACTTTCTTCTCGGCTGCAAGACGCTTGCCAAGTTCATCGTCCTGAGATTTCTCAAGTCCCGAACGCTTGGATTCAATTTTTTCTTCCTGCTGTTTGATCCATTCGTTGAATCGTCTTGTAGCTTCAGCATCGTCAAAAGCACCTTTTTTTACACCTTCGAGAAGATGCTTCTTCAACATGACCCCTTTATATGAGAGGATTGCCCTGCATGTTTCAGTCGGTGTCGCGCCATTCTGCAGCCAACCCAGTGCCTTATCGAAATCGAGTTCGATAGTGGCCGGATTAGTGATCGGGTAATATATCCCGATCTTTTCAATATATCTGCCATCCCGTGGCGCCCTGCTGTCTGCTACCACGATGTGGTAGTAGGCCTTTCTTTTACGGCCTTTCCTAGCTAATCTGATTTTAACTGCCATTAAAAAATTACGCTTTTAATAAAACTGCTTTTTGAAAATGTGGGTGCAAAGATAAAAATAAATCACAAAACAATGCAATCATTTCAACAATAAAAAGGTAAGCAGCCGCAACATACCTCCTCCCGGCATCTATATCATCCCTTTTCCGTTTCAGGGTGAACACGGCCAGGGAGTCAGGTCACCGTGAGATCTTTATTTACCACTTACAGGAAGTAGCTTACGGGAGACTGCCTGAACAGCAGAAACGCCCTTCAAAAGGGCGTTTCCGTGTATAGGTCATTAAAAGTTTCCGGTCACTGACCAAGATACCATGGATTCTGTTCGAGGAGGCTGTTTACTTCCAGTTCCCTGAAAGGTACCGGAAGGATAAGGTTACCGGCATTATACGGCAGATCGCCTATATCCTGCTTCCATCTTTTCAGATCGTGGAGGCGGTGGCCTTCCCAGCACAGCTCAAAATAGCGTTCATCCCTTATCTGCTCAATAGTGACTGTGCCGGTATAAGCCGGAGCATTTGCCCGCTCCCTGATAATGTTTATATCCTGTGTGGGAGTGTTGGGGCCCACGGGCGAGCCTCCCTTTTCGAAGTTGGCTTCAGCTCTTATGAGGTACATTTCGGCAAGGCGTATGAGTGGGATGTTGGCATAATAGTCACCCCATTTTGAAGTGTTTATCCCTCCGTTGTTCAGAATTGTCCCGACGCCTATGTAATACATTTCTGTGATGTTGTCGATAGTATACGACTCCTCTGTGTCGGCCTGTAGCATTCCCCTGAGGTCGGCGGGGTCGAATTTTTCAAGGAATCCCGGCTGGATATCATAGTCGCCTCTTCCCATACCGTTCAGAGAGGCATACATCACTGTGAGCCACGATGTATTTGATGCAACGTTATTCTGAAGTGCAAAAACAGCTTCAGGCGAAGCGCCGTCAAAGTTGAAAGCCTGAAGCGGGGTTTCGGTAAGTGAGAAAAGTCCGCTTTCGATCACCTTGCTGGCTTCAGTGGCGGCGGCTTCAAACTCACCCTGCTGGAGGTATAATCTTGCCAGAACGGCGCTGGCGGCATACGTTGTGGCGTATACTCCGTTATCTTCGGGAAGCAGGTCGCGGGCTGAAGTCAGGTCGGAGATCGCCTGGTCGTAGCAGTCCTCAACGCTGTTCCTTGCAACCTCGATTGCATCCTCTACGTCAACCGTCGGGGTAAGGATAACAGGAACTGCTGGCTGAGTATTCTGAACGCCAGGTTCATATGGCAGTCCGAAAAGTCTTGCAAGTTCAAAGTACACCCATCCGCGGAGGAATTTAGCCTCACCCTCGACAAGAGCAAGGTCTTCTTCGCTCTCGAGCACTGCAAGTGTTTCGGGAGCAAGTAGAGTATTGCAGATATTGATCAGCTGATAAGCATCGATCCAGGTGCCTTCCACATAGCTGTTTGTAACGGTGATCTCCTTCTGTATTATCTCCCTGGGCTGGGCATAGGTGCCAATAAAGGTCATGTCGCTTGTTGCTGCAAGGAGTTCACTGAATTCATTGAACTGCGAGCCGAATGTGTTCGCGCTCCTGGCCTGCAGGTATGCACCCACGAGTGCTGTCTTTATATTCTCGGGGGTATTAAGGGCTGTTGATGCATCGATCGACTGCTTCGGCTGGATATCAAGTTTGTCGTCGCAGGCAAAAAGTGCCGTGATAAGCGGCAGAACCAGCAGCCATTTCTTTGTCTGATTGATTATATTTTTCATGATGATCATTATTTACGGTTAAAATGAGAGGTTTACACCGAGGGTGTAGGTTCTTGCCTGTGGTGCAGTATAGAAGTCATATCCCTGAATTATGTTCGTATTCTGGGTTGATCTTCCGGTACCGGTATAGTTCACTTCCGGATCCCATCCCTTATAGTTGGTGAAGGTATAGAGGTTCTGAACTCCGAGGTAAATTCTCATGGCCGACAGTCTTGCCTTGCGGAGCACGCTTGCCGGGAAGTTGTATCCGAAGTTTACATTCCTTATCCTCAGGTATGATGCATCTGAAAGGTACCTGCTGGAATTATTTGTACCATTGCTCTCACCAAGGCGGGCCTGAGGCACATCGGTGATATCACCCGGGTTCTGCCACCTGTTCATCTGGTCAACAGTCTGGTTGTCGAACCAGTCTCCGTTTGCTGACTGATATCTTCCTCCACCGTTGAAAACGTCATTACCGTAAACAAAACTCATCAGTATATTAAGGTCAAATCCCTTATACTCCATGGAGTTGTTGAAACCTCCTGTAAAATCGGGGTTGGGTGATCCTACTATCAGGTCTCCGGCAAGGTTATAGTTGCTGGTAGCCTCATTGCTGGTATCGTTGATGTAGTAAATTGCATCACCGTTATCAGGATCAACACCTGCATATTTTCTCATTTTGAAAACTCCGATAGGCTGGCCTTCGATAACATAGTTAATTCCGTTGGGAGTGATCTCCGGACCGTTAATGTTAAGGATCTTGTTTCTGTTGAACGCAATATTGAAGTCAGTGGTCCATTTGAAGTCACCAACGAAGTTGTTCGAGTGAAGTGCAAATTCGATCCCTTTGTTCTCAAGTTCTCCGATATTGCTCCATACTCCTTCAAAACCTGATGTTGAAGGAAGCGTACGGTAAAGGAGGAGGTCGGTAGTCTTTTTATAGTAGAAGTCGAGTTCACCGGAAAGCCTGTTCTTGAAAAATCCAAAGTCAATACCTATATCTGTCTGGGCTGTGTTCTCCCATCCCAGTTCGCGGCTCTGGAGCTGCGTGGGCTGAAGTGCGTTCCTGCCGGCATAATTCACTCCAGTATAAAGTGCCAGATGTGCATAATCAGGTATTCCCGAGTTACCTGTAATACCGTAACTGGCACGCAGCTTCAGGTAGCTTAGTGTATTTTTGATCCCTGACATGAAATCTTCTTCTGATAAAATCCATCCTGCCGATACTGCAGGGAAGAATCCATACCTGTTGTCGACACCAAATCGTGACGATCCGTCAACCCTTCCGCTTACCGAGAAGAGGTATTTATCACTGAGTTTGTAGTTTGCTCTTGCAAAGTACGACAGATAACTGTGGGCCTCGTCCCAGCTTGAGAAAACGGTTGCTTCGGCAGCATTGGCAATATTGTTGAAGTCATCGGTTGGGAATCCTTTACCCTGGACATCAGATCCTGTTGTATTTGATTCCTGGTATGACATACCAGCAACAACGTTTATATCGTGGGCATCGAATGTCTTGGCAAAGGTGAAATAGTTCTCCCAGTTATAGTTAACAACCCTTACGGACCTGTTCTGGGCTTCACCGGCAGGTCCGGCTCCAATCGTGAGCCTTCCCCAGAAGTTCTTCTCACGAAGGTCCATAATGTCGGTTCCAAACTCGGATCTGAAGGTAAGGTTCTTCAGGATCTTGTAGGAGCCGTACGCATTAGCCAGCGATCTGAAGGAGGTCTGGTTGTTGAAGCCGTCCCTCAGTGAAATAAGTCCGTTGTAATATATTGTATTTGTATTCAGTTCTCCGGTCTCAGGATCATAAACAGGTGTTACAGGTGCCTGTGCAACAAGCTGAAGGGGAGTTGCGAACGCGTTGTCGTTCTCAACCCTGTCCATCTCAGTCCTGATAAGGTTCATCTGAAGTCCGAAGTTAAGTTTCTCCGTAGCTTTCTGGTCGAGGTTCAGTCGTCCGCTGAATTTTGTCATATTGTTGCCGCGGAGTATCCCCTTTGTATGATCGTAGCTGATGCCGGTGTAATATGTTGTGCTCTCATTTCCGCCGCTGCCGGAAACATTGATCCTGTTCAGGGTTCCCCTCTGGAAAGCCTCTTTCTGCCAGTCAGTGTCATAGCCTTCATTCCAGCCCGGTACGAAAATATCCCATATATCTTCTTTCGGCAACCAACCCCATACGAGGCCGTCACCGTCCGATACATTGTCCATCGATTCGTTCATGAGTTCTATGTACTGATCGGCATTGAGCCACTTGACAAGGTTGCTTGGTTCGCTAATACCCGTTGTATAGTCAATGTTGAATTTTGTGGCGCCGCTTTTTCCCCTCTTGGTAGTGATGATCACAACCCCGTTTGAGGCCCTTGACCCGTAGATAGCTGCAGCGGAAGCGTCCTTGAGAACCTGTATCGATTCAACGTCCGACATTGCCAGGTCGGCCAGCGGGCTAACCGGCTGGTTATTGACGTTACTGAGGCTCTCTGTTGTAATGGGAACTCCGTCGACAACATAGAGGGGCTGGTTATTGGCTGAAACAGATGAAGAACCCCTTATCCTCATCTTTACAGCTTCACCGAGCTTGCCGCTTGCCTGTTCGATGAATACGCCAGCGGTCTTTCCCTGTATTGCCGACTCGAAGCTTGCAGTAGGCATTTCGGAAAGTCCCTTGGTATCGACTTTTGTTATTGCTCCGGATACGGTCCTCTTTATCGCCGAGCCATATCCTACCACCACAACTTCGTCAACACCCGTAAGTTCATATTCGAGTGCAACGTCGACAACACCTGAAGTTCCAACCGTAACTTCCTTGGTTGTCATGCCTAAAAATCTGAACTCCAGCACAACACCCGGAGCTGCCGAAATCTGGTATTTACCGTTGATGTCGGTTGAAGTTCCGGTTGTTGTTCCCTTGATCATGACAGTGGCACCTGCCACAGGCTGACCATCCTCAGCCGACGTGACAGTTCCCGTAATGGTTCTTTGCTGACTGTTTACAGGTAACAAAAAACCAAAAAGAACAAATAAGAGTAACAATAGTCTTTTCATAACTTTTGGTTTAGGTAATTAAAAATTTCTAAAGGAATAACTGAATTCCCTTTACTGTCCGTAATAATACATGGCACCTAGATGCAAATGTAAAACATTTTTGTTTTTTATATAAACATCCGTTAACTTTTTCCAGTTCATAAATGAACTTTTTGAAGGACTTCTCCTGTCTGCCGGAAATTTTTTCTTGTCATTTTTAGCTATTTTTGTGATCCGGCCCTTTATAAAAATTATGCCCCTATGACATCATTTGCGCACCTTCATGTTCACACTCAATACTCTATTCTTGACGGAGCATCAAACATCCCGCTTCTTATGGATAAGGTAAAATCCCTTGGCATGGAGGCAGTTGCGATTACAGATCATGGCAACATGTTTGGTGTAAAGGAGTTCCATGCAGCTGCAATGAAAAAAGGCCTCAAGCCAGTAATCGGCTGCGAGCTTTATGTAGCGAGGCGATCACTTTCTGACACCTCAGGCAGGGAAGACCGTTCAGGTGATCACCTGATTCTTCTGGCAAAAAACCTTACAGGCTACAGGAACCTGGTAAAACTTGTTTCAACGGCATGGATAAAGGGTTTTTATTACAAGCCGCGCATTGACAAGGAACTTCTTGCCCGCCACAGAGAAGGACTAATAGCTTCTTCAGCCTGTCTGGCAGGGGAGATCCAGGATGAGATCCTTCACGGATCAATCAATGGAGCCGAGGATGCTCTTAAGGATTATATGGAGCTTTTCGGGGAAGACTTCTATCTTGAGATCCAGAGGCATGAAACGTACGATCCGGAAGCCGACGGGACAGCCTTCCCTCAGCAGCAGAAGGTTATTGAAGTCTTCAGGAAGTTTTCGGAGAAATACGGGGTAAAGATCATTGCAACCAATGATGTTCATTTCATTAATGCTGATGATGCCGAAGCGCACGACCGTCTGATCTGCCTCAACACTGCAAAGGATATTGACGATCCCGACAGGTTACGGTACTCAAGACAGGAATACCTTAAGAGCGAGGAAGAGATGAGGCTCATCTTCAGCGACATTCCTGAAGCTGTGGATAACGTTTCGGAGGTAGTGGCCAAGATCGAGAAGTACAAGCTCGACCACGGGCCCATAATGCCCGATTTCAGTCTGCCTGAAGGTTATAGCGACGATAATGAGTATCTCAGATATCTTACATACAAGGGAGCAGGAGAGAGATGGGGAGAGCTTACTACTGAACAGACTGAAAGAATTGACTTTGAACTTGACACAATAGCCAAGATGGGATTCCCGGGCTACTTTCTTATCGTTCAGGATTTTCTGAGGGCTGCAAGGGAAATGGGAGTCTCTGTCGGTCCCGGAAGAGGCTCCGCTGCAGGTTCAGCTGTTGCCTACTGTCTGAGAATTACCGACATAGATCCGATAAAATATGGTCTTCTCTTTGAGCGCTTCCTCAATCTCGACAGGATCTCAATGCCTGATATAGATATTGACTTTGATGAGGACGGCAGGGAAGAAGTCCTAAGATATGTTGTCAACAAATACGGTCACGACAAGGTTGCCCATATTATTACTTTCGGGACCATGGCAGCCAAAATGGCGATAAGGGATGTAGCACGGGTTCAGAAGCTGCCTCTTTCCGAAGCAGACAGGCTCGCGAAGCTCGTTCCTGAAAGACCTGGTATTTCCCTTTCGGCTGCATATGCAGAGGTGCCCGAGCTGGCAAAAGAAAAGAACTCATCGAACAAACTCATTGCTCAGACCCTCAAATTTGCCGAGGTTCTCGAAGGTTCGGTGCGGCAGACCGGGATACATGCCTGTGGAATAATAATAGGAAAAGATTCGCTTGATAATCATATTCCGCTGTGTACCGCCAAGGACACCGACCTTTATGCCACGCAGTACGAGGGCAGCCATGTGGAGTCGGTGGGTCTTCTCAAAATGGATTTTCTTGGCCTGAAGACCCTTTCAATAATCAAAGATGCTATCGAGAACATAAAAAGATCGAAGGGGATCACCATTGATATAGATAATCTTCCGCTTGACGATAAAAAAACTTACGAGCTTTTCAGCAACGGTGAAACAACAGGTATTTTCCAGTTTGAATCGACCGGAATGAAAAGATATCTCAGGGAACTTAAGCCGAACAGGTTTGAGGATCTGATAGCCATGAACGCTCTTTACCGCCCGGGACCTATGGAATATATTCCTCAGTTCATCAGGAGGAAGCACGGACAGGAAAAGATCGAATACCTTCTTCCCGTAATGGAGAAGTATCTGAAGGATTCGTACGGTATAACGGTTTATCAGGAGCAGGTGATGTTACTATCCCAGGAGCTTGCAGGATTCACAAAAGGTGAAGCTGATAATCTGCGTAAGGCAATGGGGAAAAAGAAGAAGTCCATCATGGATGAGATGAAAATCAAGTTCCAGGAAGGATGCACCAGGAATGGCTATGATGAGAATACCATAAACAGGATATGGTCCGACTGGGAGGCTTTTGCACAATATGCCTTCAACAAGTCACATTCCACTTGCTATGCAATGGTGGCTTTTCAGACGGGATACCTGAAGGCACACTTCCCTGCCGAGTATATGGCTGCCGTTCTGAGCCGTAACATCAGCGATATAAAGAAGATAACGACCTTCATGGATGAGACGCGCAGGATGGGGATGGAAGTTCTTGGTCCTGACGTCAACGAGAGTAATGTCAAGTTTACGGTAAACCGCGACGGGAACATAAGGTTCGGCCTGGGGGCAATAAAGGGAGTAGGAGAAAGCGCTGTTCTCCAACTCATTGAAGAGAGAGAAAAGAATGGCAGTTATGCCAGCATCTACGACCTTGTGGAAAGGGTTAACCTTAATGCCCTCAACAAGAAGAATCTGGAAGCCATGGCCGTCGCAGGAGCCTTTGATTGTTTTGAGGAAATAAGCAGGGCTGCCTACTTCGCTGCCGATCCGAGGGGAATAAGCTTTATTGAAAACCTTATCAGATACGGGAACAATGCAAAGACATTAAGGAACTCAAGCCAGCAGACTCTTTTCGGTGAAGCGGGCGGTTTTGAGATTGTCAGGCCCGAACCGGTTGCCTGTCCTGACTGGCCGAAGCTTGAAAAGCTAAACAAGGAAAAGGAGGTAATAGGAATATACCTTTCCTCCCACCCTCTCGATGACTTCAAGCTTGAGATCAGCACCTTCACAACTGCCACCCTGGCCGACCTGCAGAATCTCAGTGAATGGTATGAAAGGGATGTTGCTGTTGCAGGGATGGTGACCGACACGAAAAACGGAATTAGCAAGAACGGAAAACCGTATGGCTCATTTACCCTTCAGGATTACACTGATTCATTCAGGTTCATGCTATTTGACAAGGAATACCTTGAATTCAGCAAGTTTTTCATAACTGGCTATTACCTTCTTGTAAAAGGCAAGGTTCAGAAAAGAAAATTCAGGGAAGAGGAACTTGAGTTCCACATAAAGACCATCAACCTTCTTTCCAGTGTGAAGGATGAACTCATCAGGACGGTCACAGTAAAGCTCAATCCGGAATACCTGAATGGTGAATTCATAAAAGAGCTCCATGAGGTCATTAAGGAAAACAGGGGTGAAACAGAGCTCAGATTTCTGATATATGATCCCGACGACAAAATATCCCTTTCGATGTTCTCGAGATCAATAAGGGTAAGGCTCAACAATGAATTAATATCATTCCTCGATGATTTTCCCGGGATAGAATATAAAGTTAATTAGCTATATTTACTCAGTCAATATTATTAGAAATTAATAAAAGGATATTATGGCAATAGAGGTGAATGACAGCAATTTTGATGATGTGGTCCTTAAATCTGACATACCCGTCCTGGTCGATTTCTGGGCGGAGTGGTGCGGACCCTGCAGAATGATAGCACCCGCTGTTGAGGAGATCTCCAATGAGTTCGAAGGACAGGCACTCGTTGCCAAATGTGATGTTGACAACAGTCCCGGAGTAGCTGCAAAATTCGGGATAAGGAATATTCCCACGGTGCTTTTCTTCAAGGATGGCAAGGTGGCAGACAAGCAGGTTGGCGCTGTTCCCAAGGCAAATTTCGTCAACAAGCTTAAAGGTCTTCTGTAATCGGGGTCATTAATGACAACCTGCGTTTTTGCTTCTTCGAGCAGCCTTATCGATCACAGGTATATGGAGGCGGCAGACGAACTGGGTGCTCTTTTTGCCGGATCGGGGATAAATGTCATTTACGGAGGCGGAGGAATAGGCCTTATGGGAGTCCTTGCTGATTCAGTAATGCGGCACGGAGGTAACATAACCGGGGTTATTCCCTCGTTCATGAACGATGAGGGCTGGGGGCATCCCGATGTCAGGGATATGATTGTAACCACCGACATGGGCGACCGGAAAAAGAACATGTTTGAAAGAGCTGACTCGGTTGTCGCACTTCCCGGCGGAGTGGGAACCCTGGAAGAACTTACAGAGGCAATTACCCTGAAGCAGCTGGGACTTTTCAAGGGACCGGTTGTAATTCTCAATACCCTTGATTTTTATAAACCCCTGTTTCAGTTCCTTGAGACAATGATCGCGGGAAACTTTCTGAGGCCGGAACACAAAGGGATGTGGAACATTGCTGCAACACCTGAGGATGTAGTTTACACCCTGTGCAACGATAAGGGCTGGATTGAAGATCCGAGAAGAATTGCAAGGATCTGAAATCCCCTCTGTTTTTCTGTAACATTACTCTGTCAGGCCGGAGTTCTTAATTATTTCCAGGGTACTGCTGCTGAATTTCCTTTCTGTCTCAATTCTGCCTTTAATAACGGGAGCTTTCTGGCCCTTCCTGAAAACTTTATTTCCATGGAAAATACGCGCCTCATCCCAGAGCCCCAGGCTGATGAAGTGACCAAGGACACCCGCCCCCCCTTCAATGAAAAGCGACTGAACTCCCCATTTGAAAAGATAGTCGATTACCTGTACCGCCGAAGCTTCGCGGCTGTTGAGTTTTACAACCACAGATCCGGGCATGGAGACTTTTTCCGGGAAAAATGTAAAGACAACCTGCGATCCGATTATTTCAGTCATTGAGATTTTCTCCGGCAGCACTCCGGATCCTGAAAGGATGAGCCTGACGGGGTTCTTCCCCTTCCAGTCCCTGACATTCAGCAAAGGATCATCGTTCCTTAATGTTCCGGCTCCTATAAGAATGCTTTGCTCCTCTGATCTCCATTTATGGACAAGAACCCTTTCGGGTTCCCCTGTTATCCATACTGTTCCTGCATCATGAGAATCGCCCCTTTCAATATCAATGAATCCGTCGGCACTCTGAGCCCATTTAAGTATTATATACGGTCTCTTTTTCTCATTAAAGGTGAAAAACCTCTTATTTATACTCCTGCATTCATCTTCCGCCACTCCGGCCACAACCCTGACACCTGCCTCCTGAAGCCGTGCAATGCCTCTACCTGCTACCTTATCGCTTGTATCTTTAGTCCCCAAATAAACCACAGGGATACCCTCGGCAATTATCCTGTCGGCGCAGGGTGGTGTTTTCCCGTGATGAGAACATGGCTCGAGGTTCACGTAAAGCACCGATGATTTAAGGAGCGATCTGTCTTTTACAGATTCTATTGCCATGACTTCGGCATGAGGTTCTCCTGCCCTCACATGGTATCCCTCTCCTATTATGAGTCCCTCTCTGACAATAACGGATCCGACCAGAGGATTGGGATATGTTTTTCCCTCTGCTTTCATGGCCAGCTCTAGGCATCTTCGCATAAATTTAAGATCATCGCCGGAAGCCATTCCTTCAGAATTGCTAAATTTGACTTATGGCCGTTAATTTACAAACAATAAAGGATTTCAGAAATTTTCTTGCTTCAGAACTTAAAGGATTATATGAGGGGAGCGAAGCCGGGGCAGTTGCCGACACTGTAATGCTTAAGGCTCTCGGGCTTGAATCCCTTCCGGAACTTCTGATGCGGCAGAATGAAAAGCCTGTGGATTCAGCAAAGGAACATATCCTGGAGATGTGCAGCGAGCTTAAAACCGGAATGCCTGTTCAGTATGTCACAGGTGAGTCATATTTTCTGGGCTGCAGGATAAAGGTAAATCCCGGTGTTCTTATTCCCAGGCCTGAAACCGAAGAGATGACCTGGCTTATTATAAATGAAAACAGGGGATTCGGCGGGGTAATAACAGATATCTGCACCGGTTCTGGATGTATCGCGATCGCCCTTGCAGTTCATCTCCGCGAAGCACGGATTATGGCTTCCGATATATCATCCGCTGCCTTAAAAACAGCCAGGGAGAATGCACGGGAAAATAATGCTGAGGTGACATTTTACCGGTCGGATATCCTAAAAAAAAAGCTCTGCAGGCTTACCGAATCTGATATTATTGTAAGCAATCCTCCCTATGTAAGGAACAGCGAGAAAAAACACATGAGGAAAAATGTAGTTCTTTACGAACCGCAGGAAGCATTATTTGTTCCTGATGAGGATCCTCTTATGTTTTACCGGGCCATCCTGGAAGCAGCTTCACAGTCGCTCAAACCCGGAGGTACAGTATATTTTGAGATAAACGAGGCCCTCGGCCGTGAGATGGATGGACTGATGAAGTCGAACGGATATTCTGATGTCCGGATTATAAAAGACCTCAGCGGCCGGGACCGTATAATAAAAGGCAGGAAAAATGACAGATGAAACTCTTTACAAAAGCGCCCTTGCCAAAGCCATGAACATGTGCGCAGGAAGGGAATACTGCATCGACGACATAAGGGGAAAATTAATATCCTGGGGTGTCGGTGAAAAGGACAGATCGGGGATCCTGGAAGACCTTGTTGCCGGCAATTTCATCAATGAGCGAAGGTACGCCGAGGCCTTTGTAAAGGACCGGTTCCGTCATAACCATTGGGGGCGTCTGAAAATTTCTTCTCAGCTGAGGGCGAAAAAGATAAGTCAGGAAGTTATTGACACGGCACTTGAAACAATAGGCAACGATGAATACAGGAAGGCTCTCCGTGATATGCTTTCATCGCACAGGAAATCGGTAAAGGCAAGGAATCAGTACGAGCTTAAGGGCAAGCTGATGCGCTTCGGACTATCAAAGGGCTTTGAGAGTCAGCTGCTTTATGACATTCTTGGTGAACCAGACTGAAGCAGATCAGAGATATTTCAGAATGCCCTTCAGGAATGGCATGAAACAAATCAGGAAAAGCAGGAAGGATGCAGTAACATCATATATTATAAGCTGTTTCCCGAGAGATGGATGTTTCAGGCTGACTGATGAAAAGACTATTCTCATAAGCAATTGTGAGGCAAAAAAGATGAAAATCCTCAATCCATAAACATTCCAGTCGTATGCTTCGGCTATTCTTCCCCTCAGTATCAGGGAAAAGCTGTGCGATAATCCGCACGACGGGCAGGGCACTCCGGTAAGCTTCTCATGGATGCAAACCACGGGATACTCGTTTCTGTCGGGGGAGAAGATAAGTGAATACCCAAAAACCATCAGGATAATCAGGGCAAATGCTGCATTGATGATGACATAAGGTTCGCTGATCCGGTTTCTCCACGATAACAGAACGGCATTATTTGACTCCCGGGATGGTGTCATCAGTGACAGTGGTTTCCTTTTCGAGTTCCTCAAGTTCTTCGTGCCGGCTGCTTTTCTTGACGTCGGTCGATATTTCCACTGTCTCGCCTCCGCTCTCAACTCTTATATTGACGTTGGCATCCTCAAGGTCCTTCAGGACATTCTGCTGGACTTCCTCAACTGCTTTTTCTATGTCTCCTTTCCATTCACGCTTAAATTTATCGCCAATACGTTCTGCAACAAAGATCTGCGAAAATGAGATCATGAAAGCAACGATGGCTATTATCAGCGCGGCGAGAGGAAGTGACCGGTTGGCTCCTGTCCTTGATGCCTGCGACAATCCAAGGGCAGCCAGTACCACTGCTATTAACGCTGGTACCATTGCAACGATCCCTATGCAGGGGATCACAGCAAGAACAAAAGTCACAATTGCTGTTATGAGAGCAGCTATCCCGAGTGTCTGTCCGGCAGGACGGTTGTTTTCAGAGCCTGAAGGCAGCCCGGTATTCTGGGGGTTGTTTGTACTGAAGTCTTCCATGGTAATTACTTTTTTTCAATTTTTTCATTCCTTGCAAGGATATTCAGGATATCCTGTTCTAAAGACGTCACAGGATTTTCAATGATGCGTCCTGCCTCAACTTTATTCCTGTAAATAATAAACGTCGGCACCCATTCAATACCAAGCTCTTCATATTCTCCGACGGGTGCAACCTTAAAAAGATCAGTACCTATAAAAGTGAGGTTTTCCGGTGGAAATCCCCACTGTTGTATTATTTTCATGAAACGGGGCAATTCCCTTCTGCTGTCGGGGCACCATGTTCCAAGAACGATCTTGATCGTAAGATCGCTGCTCCCTGCTGCTTTCAGGCCTTCGACAGCTTCACTGCCGGGCAGATAGTCATCATAACCTTTTATATACCATTCTGAATGGGGAGGATTCCGGAATTGTGCAGGGTTGATATATCCCAGAAGCCATGTTGCCTGTTCATGAAAATCGGTTCCTGCAACGTTGCTGCCACTGCTTTCGCCGGCGTTAAGGTTCACCAGAGCAGGTTTTCCGCTTCGGCAGCACGGCAGGCTTATTGTTAAAAGAATAACAACAGCCGCTTTTAGTTTTAGTGATCTTATCATTCTGTTGTCCATATCCTTATAAGATGTGAACCGAATATAAGTTATTTTATTCAAAAAAATTCATTAATATGATGAGTATCTGTCTGGCAGCAGCAGCGACTGATGTTCCCGGACCGAATATTGCAGCTACTCCAGCATCGTACAGGAAGTTGTAATCCTGAGGCGGGATAACACCTCCCGCAATAACGAGAATATCTTCCCTCCCCAGTTTTTTAAGTTCTTCTATTACCTGTGGTATCAGCACCTTGTGTCCGGCAGCCAGGCTCGAAACTCCAAGAACATGAACATCATTCTCAACAGCCTGTCTTGCGGCCTCGGAAGGAGTCTGGAAAAGCGGTCCGATGTCGACATCAAATCCGATATCGGCGTATCCTGTAGCAACTACTTTTGCACCTCTGTCGTGTCCGTCCTGGCCTATCTTGGCGATCATGATCCTTGGTTGCCTGCCCTCTTTTTCTGCAAACCGCGAGACAAGGATCCGCGCTTCCTCAAAATCGCTGTCCTTTTTATATTCCGATGAATATGCACCCGAGATTGTCCTTATCACTGCTTTGTATCTTCCTGTTATTTTTTCGCATGCATAGGATATCTCCCCAAGGCTGGCCCTGCGTGCAGCGGCCTCAACGGCCAGTTCCAGCAGATTTCCTTCGCCCGAAGATACACATTTTGTAATTGCATCAAGAGCTGCCTGACATTCATTTTCGTTTCTTTCGGCTCTCAGTCTGGCAAGCCTTTTTATCTGTGCTTCTCTCACCACGCTGTTATCCACCTCGAGGATCTCAAGCGGTTCTTCCTTTTCGAGTCTGAAACGGTTTGTTCCCACGATAACCTGCTGACCCGAGTCTATCCTTGCCTGGGCCCGGGCAGCAGCCTCCTCAATGCGCATCTTCGGCAGTCCTGAATCGATGGCCGAGGCCATACCTCCCAGGCTTTCTATCTCTTCGATATGCTGCCATGCCCTTCTTGCAATTTCGTCCGTGAGACTTTCAACATAGTAAGATCCGGCCCAGGGATCTATCGATTTGCATATTTTAGTTTCTTCCTGCAAATATATCTGAGTATTTCTGGCAATGCGTGCCGAGAAATCTGTAGGCAATGCCAGTGCTTCATCGAGTGCGTTTGTATGAAGGCTCTGAGTATGGCCAAGAGCGGCAGCCATAGCTTCGATGCAGGTACGTCCGACGTTATTGAAGGGATCCTGCTCGGTAAGACTCCAGCCCGAAGTCTGGCAATGAGTCCTGAGGGCCAGCGACTTAGGGTTGCGCGGATTGAATCCGCTGACAATCCTGGCCCAGAGCATCCTTGCGGCTCTCATCTTTGCGATCTCCATAAAGTGATTCATCCCCACAGCCCAGAAGAACGACAGGCGGGGAGCAAAACTATCGATATCGAGACCGGCTCTGACGCCAGCTCTCAGATATTCCAGTCCGTCGGCAAGAGTATAGGCAAGTTCAATATCGCTTGTGGCCCCGGCTTCCTGCATATGGTAACCCGAGATGCTTATGGAATTGAACCGGGGCATCTTCTCTGCGGTATAGCGGAAGATGTCGGCTATTATCCTCATCGAGAAATCGGGAGGATAGATATAGGTGTTCCTCACCATGAATTCCTTCAGGATGTCGTTCTGTATCGTCCCCGAAAGCTCGTCGTGCCGTGCTCCCTGTTCAAGCGCGGTGACAATGTAAAATGCCATTACGGGAAGTACCGCCCCGTTCATAGTCATCGACACCGACATCCTGTTAAGAGGTATCCTGTCGAAAAGTATCTTCATATCAAGAACGGAATCGACTGCAACACCTGCTTTCCCGACATCGCCGGCAACACGTTCATGGTCGGAATCATATCCCCTGTGGGTTGGAAGATCAAATGCCACGGATAATCCCTTCTGGCCAGCGGCAAGGTTCCGCCTGTAGAATGCATTAGACTCCTCCGCTGTAGAAAATCCTGCATATTGCCTTATTGTCCATGGCCTTGTCACATACATTCCCGGGTAAGGACCTCTCAGGAAGGGAGGGATCCCTGCCGCGTAATCAAGATGTTCCATCCCCGCAAGATCCGATTCATCATAAACCGGTTTGACAGGAATTTTCTCCGGGGTCATCCATGGTTCTTCCTGTGATCCCATTTCATGGGCATCTGTTTTTTTCAGCTTCAGTTCGCCAAGGTCGCTTTGCTTGAATTGTGGTTTCATTTTAATCTCCTGTTTGTCAATCAACGATGCCTGATAGGGTGTTGTAGTGTCTTAGTGTTTCCACAAGATCAGACCTTATGCTTATATAGTTATTTATTCCTTTCTCTCTGAGAGAATCAATCGAGGGCGGATTTCCTGCAATGACCAGTATTGCTTTACCTTCTGTTTTTTCGTGAACGGCAGGTGCAAGCAAGGGATATTCCTCGTCAGAACTGCACAGAACAACAATTCCGGCACCGGATCGAAGGGCTTCTTCAATTCCCTGTTCCAGATCGTCATATCCGTCATTATCAATAATCCCGTACCCTGCACACCCGAAGAATGCTGCCGAGAATTGAGAACGGGCCCTGCGCATCAGTTTGTCTCCTGCCTGCAGTAGAAAAACGGAAGGTCTGGCCGGAGCTTTCCTTACGGCCATCCTTATCTTTTCAATCTCCTCAGCTCCCCTGGTAAGGCTGACAGGCTCAGAGACCATTTCTCCGGCTTTTGCGGTTTTTTCCTTTCCCGAAGCAGTCATTAGTTCAGGGCCTGAAGTTTCCTCAGGATCAGGATAAAGATTTGTTCCAAGAAGTATCTCTTTTCTTCCGCTCACAGCTTTTCTCCTTTCCTCCGCAATTTTTTTCAGATCGTCCTGGATACGGCCCTTGTAGAGAGAATTAAGGAAACCGCCTTCTTGCTCCAGTTCAAGAAAGAGTTTCCATGCATTATCTGCCACCAGGGCCGTGAGGTTTTCGATATAATATGAACCGGCAGCCGGATCGGCCACACGGTCGAAAAATGCTTCTTCCTTAAGAATGAGCTGCTGGTTTCTTGCAATTCTTTCTGAGAATTCTCCGGGTTGGCTGTATGCAGTGTCAAAAGTATTAACCGTAAGCGAGTCAGCGCCTCCAAGAACTGCCGACATGGCTCCGGTCTGAGTCCTGAGCATGTTCACATACGGGTCGAAGACAGTTGAGTTCCACCTGCCGGTCACGCAGTGAATCTCCATTCTGAAACGACCGCCATGCTGGGCACCGTAACCTTTCGCGACTGCAGCCCAGAGAATACGTGCCGCCCTTAGCTTTGCTATCTCCATAAAATAGTCTGGTCCGGTTCCGAAGCTGAAACGGATCTTTGATGCGGCGTCTCCGGGTTTTATTCCACGGTCGGTAAGCTGTGAAAGGTATTCCACCGCCATCGAGAGAGTATAGGCAAGTTCTTTTACCGGGCCAGCGCCGGCATCGGTAAAATACGATCCGTTTATATTAATGTTCCTGTACCCGGGAAGTTTCAGGGCGTCGCGGGTCAGTTCTGCCAGATAGTCCATACCGGCCTCAACCGGGATGCACAGGGTACCATTCAGGAGAAGCCTGCCGAGGGGATCAGCCTCAACAGCTCCCCTCAGGTTGTTCAGCTTATGGATGTCTCCCCCGTAAACCTCCTTTAAGATGGCAATTATCTCCCTGGCCTTCCCCTCCGAATGAAAATTTATTTCCGATCCATGCGGGTTTATACCATCGAGCAGATTGGAAAAGTTCTCCATGCTGATTGAAAGCGGATCTTCGATAATGAAACCCAGCGAGTCGACTCCTTTTTCAAGAAGCGATCTGGCAGTTTTGTTTGCTTCTGGGTAGGCGTCGACCCTGATGTTCTGACGCACGAGCCAGGAGTTGGCTTTTTGCCCGGAGATCTTTCCGGAAGAAGAAGCGTTTCCTTCTATTTTTCCGGGGTTATCCTTTCCTGATAAAAGAAGCGGCACAATGCAGTTTACATGATTCAATTTCTGAAGGTCCTCTCTCATGTAAAAAGGCATCACATCGAAGCCCTCTCCTGTTCTCCAGACCATTTTCCTGGAAAAATCGGCGCCCTTGAGATCGGCGACGATCTTATCTATCCATTCCTGCCTGGTTACGGGAGGGAATTGTTCAAAAAGTCTTTTATATTTCACAATCTGAGTAATTATATATGCAAATAAAGCAATATGAAAGAGAGATATTTCATGAATTTTATCATGGAAGCGTGTTTAAAGGTTTTGCAAGCCTGCAGTGCAAACCCCTGAGGCCGGTCAGGGTAATTCTATCGTCCGGCAAATTCCATCAGGTATGATTTGATGAAATCGTTAAGATCGCCATCAAGGACAGCCAGCACATTTCCCGATTCCTTTCCTGTTCTGTGGTCTTTTGCCATCTTGTAGGGGTGAAGGGTATAAGACCGGATCTGTGAGCCCCATTCAATTTTTTTCTTCTCACCTTCAATCTTCGACTGCTCCTCTCTTCTTCTGTTCAGTTCCATCTCATAAAGCTGCGATCTGAGTATCCTCATGGCATTCTCCTTATTATTGAGCTGGGAGCGGGTTTCCTGATTTTCAATGACTAGCCCTGTAGGATGGTGCCTTAGTCTCACGGCAGTTTCAACCTTGTTTACGTTCTGCCCCCCTGCGCCGCTTGAGCGGTATGTCTCCCATGTAATGTCGGCCGGATTAATTTCAATCTCAATATTATCGTCCACGAGGGGAGTTATAAATACCGAGGCAAATGTGGTTTGCCGCTTACCCTGCGCATTGAATGGAGAGATCCTTACCAGGCGGTGGACTCCGTTCTCACTTTTAAGATAACCATAGGCTCTTTCACCGTTTATCTCCAGTGTTACAGATTTCACACCCACTTCGTCGCCGGGCTGAAAGTCAAGTTCCCTGACCTCGTAACTGTTTCTTTCCGCCCATCTCAGGTACATCCTGAGAAGCATCGAAGCCCAGTCGTTGCTTTCGGTACCTCCTGCCCCTGAATTGATCTTCAGTATTGCACCAAGCTGGTCTTCCTCTTTCTGGAGCATGTTACGGACCTCCATATCTTCAATAAGGGAAAGACTTTTCTCATACTGCCTGTCAAGGTCCTCTTCGGAGGCTTCACCTTCCCTGAAGAAATCATAAATCACCTGAAGGTCTTCGAATCCCTGGTCAGCGATGTCGAATGCTGTTGTCCAGTTTTTGATCCGGGCTATTTCCCTTAAAAGCTGTTCGGCTGCCTTCGGATCGTTCCAGAAATCAGGTTTCTGTGTAATTAGTTCCTTTTCCGAGATTATTGAAAGCTTTCCTTCGATGTCAAAGATACCTCCTCAACGCGTCGCGGCGTTCAGACAAATCTCTTATCTGTTCTGTTGTTATCATGGATCTTAAAATTTTGTGCAAATTTATGTTTTATTAAGTTCTCTGCCAAAATCGCCTTTCCCCCTCACACTTTAACTATTTACCGTACAGCGGGGATTGGTTGTATTTTTGCAGTGTCAAAAGGTTTGCTATGCTAAAGTCATGTTTATACAACAATCTTACTGAAGCAGGTTGTGATGAAGCGGGACGGGGTTGTCTGGCAGGGCCCGTAACAGCTGCAGCAGTAATTCTTCCAAGGAATTTCAGGCATCCCGTACTTAACGATTCAAAAAAGCTTTCTGAGAAAAAGAGGGAACAGCTGAGGGACGAAATTATCGGTACAGCTGTTGCCTGGAATGTTGCCTTTGTGGACAATACCGAGATTGATGAAATAAACATTCTGAGAGCTTCAATAAAGGCTATGCATCTGGCAATAGACGGATTAAGGAAAAAGCCGGAGTTCCTTCTTATCGACGGCAACAGTTTCGTACCCTACGGGGATATTGAGCACAGGACCATTGTCGGAGGGGATGCGCTTTATTTTTCAATTGCGGCGGCTTCTGTTCTTGCGAAGACATTCCGTGACGAATACATGAAAAAAATCGACATTGAATATCCGGCGTACGGCTGGGCAAAGAATAAAGGGTACCCAACGCATTTTCACCGCGAAGCCATCCTGAAAAATGGCCTTACCCCCTATCACAGAAGATCCTTCGCCCTTTTCAATACTCAGCTCTCGCTGAATTTCTGATTTTGCAATCAAGAAATAAGGTTATCTTTGTCGATTATTTCAAAACATCCTTTTTTTTACAACATGAAGAAAATTCTTGCATTATTATTGATTCTCACGGGCGTACTTGGTACAAATGTAAGAGCCGACGAGGGAATGTGGGTTCTTCCTCTTATTGAGAAGCTAAATATCGGCCGGATGACGGAGCTTGGCCTGAAACTATCGGCCGAGGATATATACAGTCTTAACCAGGCCAGCATCAAAGATGCAATTGTCCATTTCGGTGGTGGCTGCACCGGCGAAATAGTATCCTCCCAGGGTCTTCTTCTGACCAACCATCACTGCGGATACGGTCAGATCCAGTCGCACAGCACTTTAGAACACGACTATTTAAAGGATGGTTACTGGGCTATGACAAAGGAAGAAGAACTTCCCAACCCGGGCCTGACGGTAACCTTTCTGTTAAGAATTGAAGATGTAACCGATCAGGTTCTTGCTAATGTTAAAACCGGAATGACTGAAGTCGAAAGAACCTCTGCGATAAACGAAGCCAGGTCAGCTATCGAGAAGAAAGCCGCAGAAGGTAACAATTACAGGACAACGGTCTCTTCTTTCTACGGAGGCAATTATTTCTATCTTATTGTATCGGAAAGGTATACTGATGTTCGTTTTGTAGGTGCCCCTCCGTCGTCGATAGGCAAGTTCGGCTTCGACACCGACAACTGGGAATGGCCGCGCCATACAGGCGATTTCAGCGTTTTCAGGGTATACTCGGGTCCCGACGGAAAACCGGCTCCCTACTCGAAGGAAAATATTCCCCTCAAGCCAAAACACTGGCTTCCTGTTTCGCTAAAGGAACTTAATGAAGGTGACTTTGCGATGATCCTGGGCTACCCGGGCAGGACACAGCGTTACGCCACATCGTACGAGGTTGATGAACTTCTCAAAATAACCCATCCCAACAGGATAAAGATACGTGGTATGCGACAGGAGATACTAATGGCCGACATGCAGGCTGATCCGAAAGTAAATATACAGTATGCTTCAAAATATTCCGGATCATCAAACTATTGGAAATACTCGATCGGACAAAAAGCAGGTCTTGAAAGGCTTAATGTCAGGGGTAAAAAGCTTCAGATAGAAGACCAGTTCAAAACGTGGGTCAACGGAAATGAAGAACGCAAGGCAAAATATGGCAACTCGCTGGAAATGATACGCACAGCTGTTGAAGGAAGAGCTGAATATTCAAATGCCCAGCAGTACCTTGGCGAATGTTTCAATCAGGGTTGCGAGATTCTTGGGCTGAGTATGGTGGCCTCAGTATTGATCGATGCTCTGGAAGCAGGCGATGCCGCTCATGTTTCGGAGATGGCATCAAACCTGAGGAACAGGATAGGATCATTTTACAAGGATTATAATCCCCAGACCGACCAGAAAGCTATGAAAGCCATGGTTGCCCTTTACAGGAATGATGTTCCTGCCAGGTTCCATCCTGATTTTTACGTAAATGTTGTTGACAGGAAATTCAAGGGAAGTACAGACAGGTTTGTGGATGATATTTTCTCCAGATCGGTATTCGCAAGTGAGGAAAGGTTATCTGCATTCCTCGATAAACCGTCGCTTAAGGTATTACAGAACGATCCCGTTTATCTCACAGCCAACTCAATCAGCGAGGTAAGCAGTGAAGTATCCAAAGGTCTCAGCCGCTTTGACGAAAATCTTACCACGGGCCGCAGGTTGTGGATCGCCGCTCTCAGGGAGATGATGCCGGAAAAGACTCTTTATCCCGACGCCAATTCAACCATGCGCCTCTCCTACGGAAGCATAAGGGATTATGATCCAAGGGATGCTGTAACATATAAATATTTCACAACCCTTGATGGTGTCGTTGAGAAGTACAAACCCGGAGATTACGAATTTGATCTCCCTCAGCGGCTTATCGACCTGAATAAAAGGAAGGAATTCGGAAGGTATGGCTCTTCAAAGGGATACATGCCTGTGTGTTTCCTAACCACTAACGATATAACCGGCGGTAACTCCGGCAGCCCGGTCATAAATGCAAACGGTGAGCTTATAGGCCTTGCATTTGACGGGAACTGGGAAGCCATGAGCGGTGACATAGCATATGAAACCGAGCTTCAGAGAACGATTGCCGTTGACATTCGTTATGTTCTTTGGATCATGGATGTCTATGCTGGAGCCCGGCATCTTGTTGATGAGATGACTGTGGTACAATAGAACCGCTGCGAAGTTTTGCTGTACATTTTCATCATGTATTCTTTATGAATCTGGACTTAAGGGAAATATTAGCTGCTTTCATGGTTCTTTTCGCCATTATTGATATTACCGGGTCGATACCGATCATTATCGACATAAAGGGAAAATCAGGCGATGTGAGACCATTAAAGGTGACTGTTGTTTCATACGTCATTTTCCTGGCCTTTCTGTTCATCGGAAGTCCTCTCCTTGGTGTATTCGGTGTTGATGTCTCGTCTTTCGCCATCGCGGGTTCTTTTATCATCTTCCTTATCGCAATGGAGATGATTCTTGGCATAGAGCTTTTCAAGCAGGATTCGCATGGAAGCGGAGCCGTTTTTCCGATCGCATTTCCCCTCATCGCCGGCGCAGGGTCGATAACCACGGTGCTTTCACTGAAGGCCGAGTACCATACGATAAACATATTTATAGGACTGACGCTGAATATGGTGGTGGTTTACCTGGTACTCAGGCTCACGAGGATGTTCGAGAGGATACTGGGCAAAGGAGGTTTGCAGATACTTAAGAAGGTATTCGGAGTTATCCTGCTTTCAATAGCGATCAAGCTTTTCCTGACAAACACCGGAATTATACTGGTTGATGGGAAGTGAAATAACTATCTATACTGACGGCGCCGCAAGCGGAAATCCCGGGCCGGGAGGTTTCGGGATTGTACTCACATCGGGGAAGCACCGTCTTGAGAAATCACAGGGATTCAGACTGACGACGAACAACAGGATGGAGCTTCTTGCAGTTATTACTGCGCTGGAAGCTCTGAAGATACCCGGCAGCAGGGTTGTTGTTTACACTGATTCACGCTATGTATCCGATGCTGTTGAGAAGGGATGGCTTTTCAGCTGGGAAGCCAAAGCATTCAAAAAAAAGAAAAACCCTGATCTCTGGAAACGCTTCCTCGAGGTTTACAGGAAGCATAACGTAAGGTTTGTCTGGATAAAGGGACATAATAACAACAAGGAGAATGAGCTTTGCGACAGGCTCGCTGTTGAGGCTTACAGGAGCGGCAAGCTTGAGGAAGATACAGGTTACAGGCCTGAAGAAAATGAAGATCTTTTAACCGACCACGGAAATGAGAGGACAGAAGGAACTATATGATCTGCTTGACAGGCTCGCCATAAAATATGAATATCATGAGCATCCTCCGCTGGCAACCATTGAGGAGGCCATAATCCACTGGAAGGATTATAATTCAGGGAGATGCAAGAATATCTTTTTCAGGAACCACAAGGGCAACAGGCATTATCTTGTAATACTGGAGCATCTCAGGCAGCTTGACATTCACGATCTTGAAAAACGTCTCCGCCAGGGGAAGCTCACTTTTGCCTCCGACCAGAGACTTATGAGATATCTTGGCGTGGAACCCGGTTCCGTATCACCTTTCGGCCTGATCAACGATCGTGAAAAGCATGTTCACCTTTTCATTGATGAAAAGCTTGACGAATTCGACCGCCTTGCCTTTCATCCCAATGTTAATACTGCCTCGCTGGTAATCTCAAAAGAAGATTTTCTTAAATTCCTCAGCTTTACCGGTAACTCCTACGAGTTCATAAGACTTTACGATTAAAGCACAGACCGGCAGGCTTAAGGATTATGAATAATCCTAACGCTGGCGGCGGGAATATGCAGACTGAATGGTAAAAAGGTCAGTCCGGACCTGAATGTCTGAAATGACAGTTTCTATTTACCGTAAACGGGCATAATCCAGGATTCCTGCGGTTCATGCCTGCTGAGTGATGCCCAGTAAATGCCCCTCTTCTGTATCTCAAGCGCCTGTGGAACATTAAAGTCGGCTGCCACATGTCCGAGTGAGGAATAGAAGACCCTTCCCTTTCCGTAATATTTCTTCCACACAACCGGTATGATATTGCCTCCTATCCAGTCGGCATGAGTGTTGTCGAACTTTGTCACAGCCAGAACCTTTACATTGGGATCTACGTGAACAAAGTATTGTTCGGAGTGCATGGCAAAATCTTCAAGGCCTTTTGTAACAGGATCCTCGTGGTCAGTTATGTTGACCCTGTAATCAACAACCCCTCCCGGATGCGCCACCCATTGTCCTCCTACCATGAACTGGTATTCGGTGTTGTTCCTGAATGAATCGCCCAGACCTCCATGCCATCCGGCAATTCCCACACCGCTTTTTACTGCATCCAGCAGGGCTTTTTCCTGAGGATTGGTAATAGTGCCCATCGTCCACGACTGAACGATAAGGTCGAAATCCTCTTTCAGGTTATAATTAATATAGGAGTCGAGAGTGTCGGAAACGATAACTTCAGCTCCCTCTTTCTGCATCCATGGAACAAAAATGTCGCGGCATTTGTCGGGCTCGTGTCCCATCCATCCTCCCCAGACAAAAAGTACTTTTTTACCCTTCAGAGGCGATGCCTGAGCATGACTGTTAAAACTTCCGGCAAGAACCGGTGCGGCCATTGCAGCAACTGTTGCGGCTGCACTTTTTAATATGAATGATCTGCGCGATAACATGTTTAAAGATTTTAGTCCAAGATACAGAATTTTGCATAATAGTCCGCACGAAAATCATCAAGCTTTTATCACTTAAAACCTGATATGCTAAAGAACATATTATAAAAATCGAATCTCTTTTGCATCAAAATTAACACGGATACGTCTTTATAGTGGCCATGAAAAAAATACTTCACATGAAAAGAATAACTATAATGCTTATTACCATGCTGTTTCTGCTTTCCGGGGTTTACGGACAGGCCCCGGAAAAGAAGCAGTACAAGGCGGAGAAACTGACAGTTTCACCAGTGATCGACGGCATCCTTGATGATGAAGCCTGGACGGAGGGATCATGGATCGATGATTTCACCCAGCATGAACCCTACAATGGCAACAAGGCCTCACAAAGGACTGAGTTCAAGATCCTTTATGATGACGATAACATTTATGCTGCATTCAAGGTTTTCGACACCAGTCCCGACAGTATTGTAAGCCGTCTTTCAAGGCGCGATAACACTGATGGTGACCTGGTCGGGATAATCTTCGACAGTTTTCATGATCTGAGAACAGGATTTATGTTCTCTGTGACTGTTAGCGGAGTTAAGTACGACCAGATATTCACAAACGATGGTGACGGTGAGGACTCTTCCTGGGATCCGAACTGGTGGGTAAAAACATCGGTGAATGATCATGGCTGGGTTGCTGAAATGAGAATACCGTTCAGTCAGGTGAGGTTCGAGAAGAATTCAGGCGACATCTGGGGTCTGCAGGTGGTGAGGATGCTTTACAGAAAGGACGAAATAAGTTTCTGGCAGCATATTCCCAAAGATGCTCCCGGACTTATCCATATGTTCGGTGAGCTTGCCGGGCTCGAACAGATAAAG